>Ga0209234_1000029_pt1 | contig 34433 bp, 20 predicted proteins | sample GraSoi013_1_20cm_2_FD_185816 | JGI IMG/M metagenome (GOLD analysis project Ga0209234, IMG submission 185816) | Grasslands soil microbial communities from the Angelo Coastal Reserve, California, USA - Sample 08_20_2013_1_20cm (SPAdes) (version 2) | ecosystem: Environmental > Terrestrial > Soil >... | reverse complement strand
CTGACTATGCAGGCGAGGTCATTGGCATCGACAGCAATTCATCGGCGATAAGCTACGCCAGAGAGGCGTTCAGAGCGCCCAATCTCGAGTTTCGCCTGGGTCAATTTGGCGACCTCGAAGGTGAGAAGCCATTCGACAGAATCTACTGTATCGAAGTCATCGAGCATCTCTATGAACATCAGGTGGCGGATGTTCTCCGCCTGTTCTATAAACTGACAAATCCAGGTGGTCAGCTTTTTATTACGACGCCGAACTATCGAAGTGCCTGGCCACTTATTGAATGGCTTCTGGATAGATTCGCATTGGTCGCAAAGCTGGATGAAGCACAGCACGTAACGCGTTTCAACAAACGAACAGTATCTGCGCTGTGCGAACGCGCCGGATGGAGACTGCGTCACACCGGAACTTTCAACGGACTTGCCCCGTTCCTCGCTCCGATCTCTCGCAGCTTCGCACTACGAATGGAAAGCATCGAGTTTTCGGTTAATACGCTACTTCCGCAAAATCTTCTCTTTTGCTTGTGTATAAGAGAAGTTTGATCTCAGAGTACTGAGTGCGGACTCTGATTTCAACGGGACACGTGCTGTGATCATGAAATGGGCTGATCTACCGAGCGGTCAGGCCTTTGCCAGCGTGATCCTCTTGGAGTTCATCATCGGAAGCCTCTAATGATTCCTCCGCAACTCTCCTCAGAGGATAGCTCTTGGCAAGTGCTTGCCTCTTGATCTCTCTTAAGTCTGCGCCGTCGTTGAGGCTACCAGGAACCCGATAAATAGTCAAAGCACCGAAGCGATTTTCCTTATCTTCAAACACTCTCTCAAAGTTGCGCTTGAAGACCGATTCATTCAGCTTCCCTTTGAGGAAGCCGAAACGGATGCCGTTATCAATAGCGACATATCGGATCCCGTTTTGATGAAGCAGATGAACAAGCTTGCTCGGATCTTTCTCTGTGAGCATTTGCTCATAAAGGACGTCGCGTGGACCTGTCGGATACCCCGAGCCCCACGCAAAGTATGGCCAGCCATAGAAGATGCGGCGGCCATTGAGTAGAATTGGGTGAAGGATGAATCTATCGCTAAGAAAGACATCTTTAGGCGTGGTGTTAGCTTGGAGCCAGTCCGACAGGCGATTTTGCCTAAATGGCACGTCAACAATCGTGTCGTTGTGGATACGAAACCATTCAATGAAACCTCCTAAGGTAACACTGACAGTTAGAACTACGGCGGCGGCCTTCCCTATGACTCGTGCTCTCCAGAGCTGACACAAGCCATAGGCGGCGAACAGATTTATGAGAGTTACCCAGGTGTTTAGGAACTTATGATTGATCAGAAGCTCAATACTGAACTGGAAAGAAAAAGCTACGAGAATGAGGCTCGAAAGAGCCAGAAACATTCGTCGTTGTAAACCAGTGGCGAAAACCAGCGCCAGGGCTATTAACAACCACTTATATCCGAAAGTAAAGGCAAGGTACTTTGTGACGTTCCACATTGTTGGATCTGGAAGTGTGAAGCCCCAGTGAAGCAGCTTGGGAGTATGAACGCCGTCGATGCTTAAATAAATCAGTTGTGGCAGCGCGATCATTCCAGCGGCAACGCCCAGCGCCAGCATTTGGAGCCGCAGCGGAAACAGGATTAACAACACTGCCAACACCGCGGCGGCCCCAACAAACACCGCGCTGTTCCACATCGGTAGGAGACCAAGCAGCACACCTGAGAAGACGAAACCCGGCAGGGTACCGCCCAACGTTTGCTTCGTAAAAGCAGGTTCCTGCTTTGCTCGTGTTGGCGCTGACAGGGAACCCATCTCAGTTGTTGATTCTGCAAGGCTTTCGGACCGAGTGGCATCATCTGGCAGCGTATCCGGCGCGGTTTTGGGTAAGGCGTTTGGCTTCGGCTTTACCACACGAGTGGAAGGAGATCGTTTGGTTTCGTTATCGGAGAAATCCCGATAGCGACGCACGACAAAGATCAGAACCATAAGCAACGCCCCCGTCGCTACCGTGAGATGCCGTTGCACATAGTAGATGCCCAGCGACCAGATTCCCCAGTCCTCTCCTCTGTAGGAATAACCTGACCACAACCAATGATTAAGATGTTTCACCGCATCGACCGCCCGGCTGAATGATCCCTGTGAACGCAGAAACGGGGCATACGAGAGCGTGGTCGGAAAGAAGAATAGGGAAGCTCCGATTCGTCCGACAGCTCGCGAGTTGAATAGCGCCTCGCCCAGCGTCATCAGTAAAATCAGCATCGCGAGCAGTGAGAGAACGCTGATGAGATTGAGAGCCCAAGCCATGTTAAGACCCAGGAACTCAAGATTTCCCGCCTGAAACCAAAACAGGAAGTGGTAGCGAATTGGAGGACCGATGAAGTGTGGATATTCTGTCGGGAAATTGTGACCAACTGCGAAGCTTTGAACCAAGGACAGGTTGGGGCCGAAATCATTCCAGACTACAAACGCCATCTTCACGTTTCCGTCTTTAAGCCAAAGCGTTCCAAACATCAGGTAGCAAGCAGCCACTAAGAAAGCGCCAATGAAAACCGCGTCCCAAACTGTGGAACCCGCAGGGCGAAAGCGTGACAGCGTCGGATCGAACATGGACCGCGGTCGAAGGTTGTAGATCGCAAGAACTGCAAGCAAGAAGAACAAGACATTCGCTCCAACCAACGGTTTACTGGACCAGGCAAAGGCAAGCGCTAATAGGTATGTCGCCCATGTGCTCAACACGAGTCCGACTAGAAAAGACGCCGCCAGGTAATGGAGCCAGGAGTTGAAGCAGTAGAAGCGCCGGCAAACGCAGGCACCAAGGACAATCGTCGTTGCCAGGTAAATCAGCGCCAACATTGCGGATCAGCGGAGTGAGACGCGAAGTCTAAATACAGATCGTGGACAGTTATGGGTGAATTCGGTTCGTCCACAGAAATTGATAAGTCGCAATCGCATTGATTGCCACCGAAACGATAAAGAGGAAAAACTCGTTTGCCGAGAACTTCGCCGGGCCGTTGCCGGTCAGCACAAGAAACATCCAGGGAAGCAGAATGGTCGCGTAGCGGTAAGAGAATTGCCAGCCACCGGGATTTCCGTGACACCAGAGCGCTGCCGTCAATAGCCCAATCGCGATCCAGGCTACAATCTTGTATTTTCCTCCTTCGCGAAAGAGAAGGAAAAGAAACGGACTGGCGAGAAAGATTGAGCAGCCAAAGCCGTATGGCTGAATATAGGGAAACGCAGAGAGGACATCGCCGTATCCCTTAAAAAGCATGTGATGCATATTTCCGGGGATTGCATGAAGAGAGAATAGTCCGTGCTGATACCACGGCTCTTGGAGAACGCGGGGGATTCGGGCATATCCAAAATCAAAGATAGAATGAAAGCGCGCGAAGTTGTACTCCGCTGTTAGAATCCCGAGGGTTACTGGCAGGACCATAAAGGAGATCAAGTTTGGCGCCTTTTTGCGAAGCCGTTGCCCAATGGTGCTTAACCGGATCGGCTCGTTGCCATCGGGAATTGTGAACCACAAATAAAGAAAAATGGGCAGAACAAGAATGAGTTCGGTACGATTACCAAAAGCCAGGGCGAAAAAGGCTCCGGCGACGAAAGGACATGGTTGAATCAGGGTAAAATATAACGCTCCTACCTCTCCCAGTAATGCAAAGCCGAGCGCTAGTTGCCAGGACCCGCCGAATCCGAGGTTACACCATGTCCAGGTCCCGAAGATGGGAAACAGCGCGAGAACAATACGCCGGGCAATTGACTTAGTTCCGACGCTCGACAAGCCAAAGAAGAAAAACACGCACAGTCCCGCGATCAATGCCGTCAAGACTTGCGCAGGGAAACTGTGAATCCATCCCGCTTGCTGCAAAAGAGCGACTGGAAGGACGCTTAGAACTGCGCCAAGGGGAAAGACAGAGTAATATTTGCCTTCGAATGGAACCAGCTCGTTCAGCCACGAGCCGGGGCGCTTGTCGAGGCCAAGATGTCCGTGCAACAACGCCGATGCAATTCGACCCGTGTAATCAAAGTCGTGCATCGTTGCCTTGGCTGTAAAAAAGAAGATGAACGCTGCAAGAATGGACAGCCCGATCGCTAACCAAAAATCCTTCCACTTGCGCGACATGCTAATCACAATATGCCAAGGACCCGATTTCATCGAATCGTCTTATTGTGTGCTGACCTAGCGCGGTGGAATCGGGCGTGGTCGCGGCGTTGGGCGATGTCGTGGTATTGGGCTAGGTCTCGGTGTAGGCGTAGGTGCTGGCAGGGTAAAGGCATACACTTTATTGTCTCCAGCAATGTAGATGTGTCCCCGAACTGCAATACCGGTGGTGCTATATGAATGCGTGCCTGGGATGAGTTCGTTCGGACCGCCACCAGCGTAAACAACCGCTCCGGTCTCTCCATCATAGCCGTGTAACTGCTGGTCCCCTTCAACTCCCCACCCAGCAGTGCCCACCACCCACACAATAACATCATTGATGCCATCAGTCGAGGTAACGAAAGGCGAGCCGCAACCGGCATCGGTTCTTGTAGCGCTCCAACCGGTGGCGATGGTGGGCGGGCTAGTGGCTGTGATGCGGAAAGTAGTGAGGGTGCTCCTAGTGGCGCGGAAAGCCACGTAGGTGCCCCGGTTGGTTCGATATGCGGCGGCTGCCTGGATGATGCTGTTGCCGGGAGATACGTTAGCCTGAGCCACAGGCACACTGATGCCCCCCAGGTTATCCCGATTAAGTAAATATCCGTTGGTATTTTTGCCAAGCGCGAGCACCAGATGAGACGGCGTTGCGCCCGGCACGTCCACCAGCAAAGGTCCGCAACCGCCCAGATCGAAGTCCCAAGTGTCAAGATCGAGCCAGTTGAGTGGCGCCCAATAATCGCTGGGCGAGCCGCTGAAGATCGGGCCCGGCTGGAAGCGGATTACTGCTTCCCCGCCACCCCAGTTACCGTTGGTGTTGTAGGTATTACCCGTGGTGACGAAGGGATTGTTTCCATCACTGGCAACGCCGCCAACTCCCCATATGGCGCCGCCAAGCGCATCTGTCGCCCATGCCATTACACCGCCCGGGTTATTGATGGGCACCCCTACTAGCCAGCCATGCCAGAGACCACAATCCAAGAGACTGCCATACGGCACGTAAAGAATGTTGTCTACAATCCCAAGTGCGGGCCGTTGCGCTTGTATGGATGGTGTAAACGTCGTGCCGTTATAAACTGCGACCTCGCCCACGTCCACAGGCCAGCCGGGATTGATGTCGCCTGTGTCCACATTAAGAGAGAAGATGAGATGCTTCTTGGTGTTGCCGCCGTCAGGTGTGATCATTGCGTTAAAAAAAAGCCCGCGCGAGGCAAGATCGATAATGGGTGTGCCGGTAATACCGAAGGGATCAATATTGCCGTGGCATGTGAGATCTTCTTCCGGCACCGGATCGCCCATGTTGCGCTCCCAGATGACCGAACCGTCCATAGCATCGAGTGCATACACGTTATTGGATTCGGTTACCGCGATGATCGTCGGCCTGCCGCCCGGCCCGTCGTCAATGTAAAGCGGCTGCGCATAAACATCGCCGACGATTGTGCCGTCAAAGTTCAGGTCGCGCATAAGATTGGCCGCAGCGGCCGGCGTGAATGCGGAATCAACGTAAAGGCCGTCGCGCGAATCGTGATTGTGAAATTGCGTAACGTTCACCTGCGCGTTCGCCGCGGAAATTGCACTGAGTACAGCAATGCACGATCCGGCAATGACAGGCGAGGAAATTGAAATTGGAGATTTCATAGGCAGCATTCTGAGAGTGGAGTCGCCCTTTCTACCACAATGCGCTGCTTCCTTGTCAAGCCCCGTGACGACTGCGACGAGACAATCTTGTCAGAACTTGGTAATCGCGCCCTCCAATCACTAATCACGGATCACCAATCACTGTGTCGTCATCGCGGCGGTGTCGGGCGAGTTCGCGGGGCTGGGCGAGTCCTTGGTCTTGGACTAGGTCTTGTTGTTGGAGTTGGAGTTGGGGTTAATGTCGGCGTTGCTGTAGGCGTCGGAGTGCCAGTGGGTGTCACTGTTGGTGTCGGAGTAGCGGTGGCTGTCGGAGTAGGCGTAGGCGATGATGTCGGCACTTCAAAAGCATACACTTTGTTATCTCCGGCGACATAGATGCGGCCGCGGGCTGCAATGCCAGTGGTGCTATAGTAATGCGTTCCTGCCATCAGTTCGTTCGGGCCGCCTCCAGCGTAAACAACTGCACCAGTGTCTCCATCAAAGCCGTGTAATCGCTGGTCACCCTGCGTGGCATGATCCTCGGTGCCAACTACCCAGACAATCATGTTATTATTGCCATCAGTAGAGGTGACAAAAGGCGAGCCGCAACCGCCACCGGCCCGGGTCACACTCCAACCGCCAGGGATGTCGATAGCAGGCGGATTGGTCGCAGTAATGCGGAAAGCGGACAGGACGGTGTTGCCGTCATTGTTGGCGCGCAACGCGACATAGGTGCCCTGTTCGGTTCGATAAGTTACGGCTGCTTGGAGAATAGTGCTGCTGGCAACCTGAGCTGATGCTACCGGCGCGCTGATCCCACCAAGATTGTCGCGATTGACCAAATACGCATTGCGGTCCTTCCCCATCGCAACAATAAGATGGGAAGGCGTTGCACCGGGCACGTCCACCAACAATGGACCGGAGGCGCCTAGATCCGAGTCGCTTTGATCGAGTGATTGCCAATTGGTAGGGGCCCAGTAATCGCTTGGCAACCCGCTAAAGATAGGACCTGGCTGGAAGCGAATCACTGCTTCGCCGCCACTCCAGTTGCCACCAGTGCCAGACGTATTGCCCGTAGTAACGAACGGGTTGACGCCATCGCTGGCGACGCCACCGACTCCCCATATGGCCCCGCCTGTGGCACTGGTGGCCGCGGCCCATGCTGTTACGGTGGATGGATTATCGATTGGAACTCCCACCAGCCAGCCATGCCAGAGACTGCAATCCGTCATGCTCCCATACCCAACATAAAGAATGTTGCCTACGATTCCGAGTGCCGGCCGTTGCTGTTGGATCTCCGCAGTGAAAGTCAGGCCGTTGTATGAAGCTGTTGCCTCTACGTCGACTGGCCAGCCTGGGTTGATGTCGCCTGTATCCAGGTTAAGAGACAAGATGAGATGTTTCTTGGTTTCACCGCCATCAGGTGTGGTCATTGCGTCGAGAAAGAGCGCTCGCGAAGCGAGATCAACAATGGGCGTACCCGTGATGCCCATGGGATCAAATTTAGTGCAGTTGAGATCAATCGCTGACACAGGAGAACCAACGTTTCGCTCCCAGATAACGCTCCCATCGACAGCATCGAGCGCGTACACATTATTCGATTCGGTTACCGCAATGATCGTAGGCCTGCCGCCTGGGCCGTCGTCGATGTAAAGCGGCTGAGCATACACGTTGCCGACGATCGTTCCGTCAAAGTTCATGTCGCGCGTAAGATTGGCCGCCGCACTCGGGGTGAACGCGGAGTCAACGTAAAGGCCGTCCCGCGAATCGTGGTTGTGAAACTGGGTCACGTTTACTTGTGCGTTTGTTGAAAGGGTTGCGCCCCAGAAACAAACGATGACAACTGAGAAAGTGGAAGACAGAGGTTTCATGCGTCAGTGTTTAAGGATTTCCGGCGCTCTTTTAGCATGCCGTGGCGCTTTCGTGTCAAGCCAACGATCAATCGCTGATTTGTCGCCCGTAGGTTTGGGAGGCCGATCACTGAATTAGCGATCACTACTTCAATCAGAGCAGAGTCGGGCGGAGCCGCGGCGTCGGTCGAGCCCTCGGTGTTGGAGTAGGTCTGGGACTGGGTATCGGAGTAGGAGTTGTAGTTGGCGTTACCGTAGGCGTCGGAGTCGCACTTGGTGTAGGCGTCACCGCCGGTCCTTCCTGTAATTCAAAGGAGCCGATGTCGATGCGATCGTTCCTTAAGCGATAAAAGTCGGGGCCGCGTTGGTCGTACCAAGGGGGCGGAGTGAAGATGGGGTCACCGGCGTCAATGGCCGGGCTGCCCGGCAGCAGGGCGTACGTCGATGTTGGTCCGCCATTGTTCTGCAAAGGACTTAGCAGCGGGTCTGTATTGATCTGATCGCCCGGGCCGTTTAGGTAACCGCCGCCATCATCGTTACTAATATTATAGCCCGCTGAGGTAATTGTGCCTGCGTTGTTGAAGATATTCTGCCCATAAGCACCGTCCGCGTTCAGAATTGTATTCCCAATCTCGAGAGTCCCTCCATTGCAGATGCCAGCGCCGTTTCCGTAGAAAAGGATGTAGTTATCGCTGAAAGTGCTATTACTGATAGTCACTGTCCCAGCGGCGTAGATACCACCGCCCAGACCAGGCCCTTTGGCGGGGCTCCCAAACACCGAGTTGTCACTGATCGTACAGTTGCCGATTATACCCCCACCGTTTATACCACCTCCTGCGCCAGGAAAGTTATTCTCGCCCCCGCCAGCCCCGTTGTCACTGATCGTACAGTTGCTGATTATCCCGCCACCTGAAATACCGCCGCCGTCGGTGCCGGCATAGTTATCAGCGATCGTGCTGTTAGTAATCGTCCCGCCACCTGAGATACCGCCGCCGCTTCCGAAGGTGAATGGAAACGGCCCCACGGCAGAGTTGCCGCTGATAGTGCTGTCGATGATGGTCAGCGACCCACCTGCAATGCCGCCGCCGCTTCCAGATGCTACATTATTAACTACCGAACAATTGGTGAGGGTCAACGTGGCCTGATCATTCAATATCCCACCTCCAATATCAGCATCGCCGCCGCTAATCGTGACACCTTCTATGTTCACCATCTGATCGGGCATGACATGGAAGATTCGGAAGGGCATATTTGAAGATCGTGAGACCGCGAGCATAGCCGGTCCCGGACCGCTGATCGTAATGCTCTTATCGACTACAAGCTCGCCGCTGGTCAGCCCAATAGTACCAGTGACTGCGAAAGTGATCGTGTCTCCATCGTTCCCATCAACCAGCGCCTGACGCAGTGAGCCCGAACCGCTGTCATTTCTGTTGGTCACTGTTATGGTGGTTGCGCGCGTTGAAATTGTCATTGTGCAAAGCAGCAACAGGAAAATTGGCACACCCAGATTAAAGTGGAATCGAGAAGGAAATTTCTTCTTCACTTGTTGAGTCCGAGCGAGGAAAGCCTTTTAGTCGAAGCGCGTCAAAGGCGTCAAGACTTTTGTGACTCCGTTCGGCGCGCCTTGGCGGTGACGCCTCACCAATCACCGATCACAAATCACCCTCCTTCGCCAAGGCTACGGCGTGCCAGGCTGATCACTATGTCTTTCAGCGCGGAGTCGGACGAGGATGTGGACTTGGGCGAAGCCGTGGCGTCTGGCCCGCCTGCACTTCAAGCGATCCTATGTCAATGCGCCGGTTGCGGACGCGCCAAAAACTGGGTCCGCGCTGATCGTAGATAGGTGGCGGAGTAAATCTAGGATTGCCCGCATCGATAGCCGGGCTGCCGGGCAGTAGTTCATGTGTAAAAGTCGGTCCGCCATTGTTCTGCAACGGACCTAGTAGCGGATCAGTATTGTTAAGATCGCCCGGTCCGTTCAAACCGCAGTCATCGCTGCAGACATTGTAACCAAGCGAAATGACTCCACCATAAATGTTGTCGCCCTCGGTAGCCGAGTTGTAGCTTAGGATGCTATTGGTGATCGTGACTCCGAAGGAGTAGATACCACCGCCCAGGCCAGGTCCCTTGAAGCCGTTGTCCCCCCACGCCGTGTTCCAGCTAACGGTACAGTTGCTAATCGTCCCCGCGCCAAAAATACCGCCGCCCTGGCCCGGTATGTGGTTGTCGCCGCCGCCAGCTGCGTTGCCACTGATGGTGCTATCGCTGATCTCGATTGTTGTTCCGCTGGCGGAAATGCCGCCGCCCGCGAAGAGGGCGAAATTATCAGCGATTGTGCTGCCGGTAATTGTGAGTGTTCCGTCAAAGCTAGAAATGCCGCCGCCGCCCCCATCGGCAGAGTTACCGCGCACAGTGCTGTTGATGATGATCAGCGTCCCAGAAGCGTTATTGATTCCGCCGCCATCGCCTCCGTTGGCACTGTTGTAGGTCACGGCACAATTGTCCACGGTCAACGTTGCCTGATCGTTGTACATGCCCCCTCCACCGTAGCTAATAGTTAAACCTTCTATTGTCACGGTATGGTTTGGCGTTACATGGAAGACGCGGATGCCCGCGTTTAAAGTTACATAACCCCACACCGCCAGCAGAGTCGGGCCCGGTCCGCTGATCGTGACGCTCTTGTCGACTGCCAGCTCATCACTGGTCAGCGCGATGGTGCCGGTTACGGTGAAATTGATCGTGTCACCATTATTCGCGTCGGCGAGGGCTTGCCGCAGCGAGCCGAGACCACTGTCGGAAGTGGTGGTGACGGTTATGGTGTCTGCCTGAACTGAAATGGCGGCGGCACAGACGACGACGGAACAAATTGCAGCGCGCAGATTGGACACGGTGGATCCCAAAGTGGATTTGTCTCTCATGGTGGAGAATCGACGAGGAAAAACCTTACTGGAAGCGCGTCAAAGATGTCGAGAGATTTCTCATTTGAGGATTCTCTTCGGCGCGCCCGACGGTCGCGCCGTACCAATCACTAATCACTAATCACTAATCACTAATCACGAATCACCGATCACTATCCTTTGCTACGGCTGGATTTGGTCGGTCCAGAGAAATTGCCAGGTGGCTATGGCATTGATTGCGACCGATACCACGAACAGTGAGATCTCAGGCACGGATATCGTTGTGGGACCATTGCCTGTCAATAAAAGGAACATCCAGGGAAGCAGGATCATGGCGTAGCGATAGGAGAATTGCCAGCTCCCCGGATTTCCGTGTAACCAAAGCACAAGTGTTAGGATGCTGATAGCTACCCAGGCCACCATCTTGTATCGCCCGCCCTGGCGAAACAGAAGGCATAGAAACGGGCTCGCCAGGAAGATTGAGCAGCCAAAGCCGTCTGGCCGGATATAGGGGAAGTGACGAAAACTCTCATATCCTTGGAATAACATCGTGTAAATATTCCAGGGGATAGCATGGATCGAAAACAACCCATGCCGATACCAGGGCTCCTGCGCCACTTCCGGGATGTGGATGTAACCAAAGTCGAAGATGGAATGAAAACGTGCGAAGTTATAGACGGCAGTCGCGAGCGCGAGTATTGCAGGCAGGCTTACGAAACGGATGAGCATTCGGCTGTTCCCACGGAATCCTCGTTTTAAATCCGCCAGTCCGATCGCGTTCCCAGTTTGCGGCGGACTGGAGACCGCCGCTCCTTGTTGCCCATCTGGCTGGCGCCAGAACAAATAGAGGTAAAGAGGCAATGTGATGAGTAGCTCGGTTCGATTTCCAAAAGCCAGGGTGAAGAACGCTCCTGCAACAAATGGCAATGGGCGGACCAGAGTAAAATAGAGTGCTGCGGCTTGCCCGAGCAAACCTAAACCAAGAGCGATTTGCCAGGCGCCGCCGAATCCGAGGTTGCACCATGTCCAGGTTCCGAAAATTGGAAACAGAGCCAGCATGATCCTGCGCGCTAACGATTTGCCTTCGAGGCTTGAGTAAGCGGCACGGAAAGCATTCGCGAGCTGGAAAAAGAAATAAACGCACAATCCCGCAATCAGGGATGCCAAAATATGTCCGGGAAAGTTCTGGATCAGGCCCGTGTTTCGCAGGAGCGCTACTGGAAGCATGCTAATCACTGCTCCGAGCGGAAAAGCTGAGTAGTATCTGCCTTCCCACGGAATCATCTCGTTAAGCCAGTCAGGCGGTTTGTCCTGAAGACCCAGCTGGCCATGGAGCAGGGCTGAGGCGATCTGACTCGTGTAATCCAGATCGTGCAGGGTTGCCTTGGTCGAGAAATAGAAGACGATTGCCGCGAACAGCGAGACGGCTATCGCCACCGGAAACTCCCGGATCTTGTTAGTCTTCAATGTCATAGTAATGACGAAGCCGCGTAAATATAGACTTGCTGTCCAGACTTTGCCTGACTTATGCGCGGCGAAGCACGAGTGATCCGTCCGCGCCGGGCTTCGGCGTGACAGGCGAATGATGAAGGAATGTCAAAGATTCGTGATTGCGGCTGCCGGACTCTGTCACCAGTACCGCGAAGGGGGCTGCCCGGGCTATCTCACTTCCATCTTTCATAAGAATGCCGGCCTAACAGCTTTTCCCAGGCGGCTCTTGTCTCGGCGGGCACGTTTAGATCGGCGTCGGCTAGCCAGGAGACTGTTGCAAGCGAGTTTATAACAACTGAGAGAGCGATTAGTCCAATTATTATATGACGAGACCATAGCAACTCTGAGCCGCCTGAACCTAGAAAGATAACAAGGCAGAAAATCAGGAGAGGATAAAAATCAGCAGCGTAACGTTGGGCTAGCACGAAATATGAGAGGATGCAGAGAAATTGAACGACGAGGGCCGCGGCAATACCCCACCCGAGGAGATCGACTTTCTGTCGAACAAAACACACGATTCCCATGATCCCGGCAAAAACAAGCCAACTGGAAGACCAGAGGAGAGAGATGTATACCTCGCTGTCCGAATTGGAAAAGAGCGAAGGATGGTTATAGAGATGGCGGTCTACCGCGACGAAAGTAGGTTGACGTTCAAGGCTAGGTAGGCGCAGGCTGAAGTAGTCAGCAAAACTATAGGGAATGCGACGCGGGCTGAATATTCCGTATTTGTGCGCAAACTCGCTGTGAACCGGGTTGACGTAGTAGTCATAGTTTACTCCGGTGAACGTGCCGAATCTTGCGTAGCTTAGCCAAACATAAAACGCGAGGGCAGCGCCCAGCGGCAGAAAGAGGGCCAGCAGATTAGTTAATCGCTTTTCGCGTCCTACCTGTATGGCAAGGAGCGGTGCGATCAGGATGAAAGGTACGCCGAAGGTGACTCGTGAAAGCAAAGCTCCAGCGGCGCAGAGAGAGAATCCCCACAGTGAGCGTGTCAAAGCAGCGCCGTCAGTTTGTCGCGAGCGAAACGTGAAGTAGAGCGCGGCCAGCGACCAAGCCAGGCCCCAGATGATTGCTTCGTCGTAAATGGAAAGATTTCCAAGCAGTAAGAGTAGAGGTGAGCCGAGTGCAAACCCACCGATGCATGCATTTCCTAGCCAGGTACGGCCTCGTGAGGAAAGTGGAGAGGAGCGCAAGGCTGTGCCAATAAGACCCGCGACGGCAAATAGCGCAACGACAGCCGCGCAAAATCCTGAAATACGCGACCATTTTCCATGTCCCGCCGGATAAGCGAAATTTAACGGAATCCGAAGCAACGCCGGGAACGGTCCAAAGTACATGCGCACGTGATCGTTTACGATCATTGCTTCGTGACTGATTGCCTCTGCATCGACGTCCACATCGCCTCGCAGAAAATGCTCTGCCTGGGAATCATAGGCACCGCCTAGCACTTCCTTAACAAAAACCTGTCGTCCACCGGTCGTGGTGAAGACCCAAAGAAGGACGCTCAACAGGAGGATGAGCGGCAGAAATCGCGGAACGCCGTTAGACATTTGATGTGAAGCCCTTCAATCGAAGAAAACGTTCAACGCCCAACATCCAACGTCCAATCCTCAACAATCAGAATTGAATGTTGGGTGTTTAGCGTTGGGGCGTTGATGGAACAGGGCTGCCGGGAAAGGACTTAGCGCTTGAAGTCTAACGCGCCTTTTTTCACTGCGTAAGCGTAGCCCACCATCAGAATCGTGATGAAGCTGAGCATGCTCCAGAAAATGACGCTGCTCTGCCTTATCGCGTCGCGGTACACGACTGCCCACGGGTACATGAACACAATCTCAATGTCGAACAGGATAAAAAGCATCGCCACGACATAAAACTTCACGCTGAAGCGCGGCTGGCGTTCACCCTGGGGGATCATGCCGCATTCATACGGGGTATCCTTGGCGGGCGTACGTTTTCCGCTTTTGCCCACCAACACACTGACGACCAACGCGGAAGCGGCGAAGAGGATGGCTACAAGGATTTGCAGGAGAACCGGCAAATATTCGCCTAGCATCCGGAATTCCCTGGAATCAGGAGGGTTCCGTTATTTTACACCAGCAAGATGGCCATTCTGCTGGGCAATTGCGCTGGCCAAAGCCGCAGGCAACCCTTTGTATTTCTTGCCGTTCTTCTTGACCGCGCCCCGCGCCACGAGATTTTGCAATTTCTCATAAGCTCGCAAGCGCAGCATTTCCTCGCCACCGCTGGCAGCGTTCCGGGCCCGAAGATTCTCATGCACGATGTCGAACAACTGCTTAAATTCGAACGACGAACGCCGTGAGAGGACAGCTACCAGCTCCTCAGTTACCAGATCAGGAACGCGACGGGAGAATGCATTTTTCTTTAGAATAGCCATAGGGCTACAAACATAGCACGTTTTCGCCAAACTGCAGCACTTTTCTTTGTTCTCCCGTGGCTGAAACTTAAAAGAGTGCCGAAATGGCGCAGCTCTCCAGCCGAGCAATTCTTTCCCACCTATGGCGTGGCCGATGGGCTGCTCATCGCCGGCTGCGGCGTCGCTGTCGAAGAAGGCGCCCAACTGCCAAAGCCTGTGACGGCTTGTTGTCGTGCCGCCGTGCCGACGCTGCTCAAAATGGCGAGGCCTATAGCCGCTTGGTCCAACGTTATCGGTCCGAGCGACTCGGCCACATAGCCATCACGGTCATATCTTTGCGAGGAAACAATCGGACTCAGGTGCTTTGTGATCACATCTGGCGATGGAATCTTGCCCAGATCAACGGAGCGAGTTATTGCCGGCATGAAAGCCGCCGCCATTAGCAACATTGGACGAAGCGAAGCATCAAGCCGCGAGTACAACAGCGCTGTATCGACGTATGAAAAAAAATTCGTCGGCGCCGGTAGCAGTCGCTCGGCTGCTTTGTAAGTTTGCGAATCAGCGAGCTCCGATGAGCTACCGCCGCTGCGCTTCACCGCCTCTTCGACTGATACGGGATTGAAACCGGCGATAAGAACCCGATCTGATAATGCGATCGTTGGAGTGATTGCGATGAGTGTGGCTGCCGACTGCTTCGAAAAATAGCGGACACCGTCCTTCTCTGTTTGGGTCCAAATTGCCCCTTCATCGGCGCGTGTAAACGCCTCGATGATCTTACTAGCCTTGGCCACGTCCAGCACCGGCAGAGTCAGAAGTAAAGATGGCCAATGCGCACTGGATGGCCAATCTGCTAGCGCTCCCAGCTCGAGGCCGAATGCAGCTTTCCAATCATCGGCTGCAATCCCGCTGATGGCGAAGTCCTGGAAAGCTTTCTGCACCGCGCCGCCCAGCGTAGCGGCCTGGTTTAGTGTTTCCATCTTTTCTCCGAGATTGAGCAGCAGCGCCAGATAAAAAAACGTCTCCTTTGTTCCAAGCGTTAGCGAGGAGCGGCTGAGCGTGGCGTTATTCTCGAGCTTTGACATTCCAAGAAAAAGCACATCACGTATTTTTCCGTTCTCGAATCGCGTCGAACCCGCAATGCACCGCATTTTTTCAAGCATCGTGGTTTCGCCGGGAGTCGGGCTTGATTGCACAGCAGCACGCAACGCGGCAAGCCGCTCAGAAAATGCTTTAGGCTGGAGATAGAAAGACGCTGCGTAATTCGATGGCCGATGCGAGGTGGCCGTACGATATGCCTCATCCTTGTCGAGGGTTTCGCCTGAATTTTTCGCGCGACGGTCGACGCGATCGAGCAGTGCCTTTAATTCTGCCACGTTTGTTGCCGCGAAGAACCATGGGCGATCATACGTTGTTGCCAGAGTAAATGGAGTCGCCTTGGCCACGTAGATTTCATGGCCCTGATACTGAAGTTTCTCCCCCTTCGTTTCCGGACCCTGATCCAAAAGCATGGCGCGCCATTTGCCGATGACCCGCTCGACCTCCTCTTGGGTCCCGCGAAAACGAAAGCCTCCCACAACGCTTGGAGCGCTATCGCTGATGGACGTCAGGGCGAAGAAGACGTTGTTTGGGTCGAGCTGTTCCATTTCCTGCAGTGTCTGAGAGACGGAGTTTTGTTTTTGCACGTTGCCCAGCGGCTTGCGCAAAAAATCCTGCACAGCCGGTTCGCGGTACAGCTGATAAATATCCGACTGATACCACTCGTTCTGCGTCCGGTTAAAGTCCGGCATGTGCGCCAAGAAAATTGTGTCCCGGGGCAGAAGCCCGGCCACAGGAGCGCTCGAAATTTGTTGGGAAAAATTCCAGTAGTACCAACCAGCGTATGCGGCAACGGCGACCGCGATGATCAGCAACAGAATTCGTCTCATAACCACGACCGTCTCAAAGCGGCCGATGCTGGATACTCGATGCTTGATACTGGATCAAACGCAAACTGCTTGGGAATCCATGGGCGAGGATCCCGTATCACTCCAGCTACGCTCTCGGATGAAATTGCCGATGCACAGCTTTCAATCGCTGTTGGTCGACGTGCGTATAGACTTGCGTCGTCGAGATATCGGCGTGGCCGAGCATTTCCTGGATGATGCGCAGATCTGCGCCGTTCCCCAGGAGATGCGTCGCGAAGCTGTGTCGCAGAAGATGCGGATAAATGTTCTGTTCGAGTCCGGCGCGGCGCGCATGTTCCTTCACGATCTGCCAGATACGCGCTGTGGTTAGTTTGGTGCCGCGCTCGGAAAGAAAAATCTCGCTGCTGCTACGGCGCTTTACGAGTTTCGGCCGCTCAGTGGACAAATACGCCGCCAGCGCTTCGCACGCCTTGCGACCTACGGGTACAAGGCGGGTCTTGTTTCCCTTACCAGTCACGCGCACGACTCGCTCTTCGAAGTTGAAATTTTCGAGACGCGCGTTTGCAAGCTCAGAAATACGCAGACCGCTTGCGTAAAGCAGCTCAATCATCGCTCGATCGCGCAATCCGTGAACAGCATTCGTGTCGATCCTTTCCAGGAACTGCTCGATTTGCAACTCGTTCAGCGTTTCCGGGAGATACCGCTCGATTCGCGGGAGCGTCAGCGCTTCAGCCGGATCGCGCTGAACCTTGCCTTGAGCGACCAGGAACCGGAAAAAAATCTTCAACGCGACTACGATGAGTTTGATCGAGGAAGCGGAGAGGCCAGCGCGCTTGCGATCTGCAAGATATTCGCTGATCGCCGGCAAGGTCACCGAGCGCACATCTTCGATTTTTTTCCTGGCGGCACACCACCGCGCGAATTCGCTCAGCGACCTTTGGGTGGAGAGCTGATAATTTTCAGAAAGGCCACGCTCGATGGCGAGGAAACGGATAAACGACTCGATCGCGTCTTCCACTTTTCACACTGTAGATGCAGGCGCGTCGCCCGCAAAACCGATGATTTGCGGTCGGAACTCTGAAGGCGTTCGCGATCAGGTGCCTGCGTCTAACAGGAAGCGCACTCGCGATATTATTGACAAGGCAACGTTAAGTGTTCGATGTTTGGTTACGATGAGCTTGGATCTCAATACCATCCTGAGAGATTGGCCGCACGAGAACGGCAATATCAAAGTCCGTAAGATCGCCGGGCTCGATGGGCGCGAGAAATTGCAGCTGCGGGTGGACCTGGGTGTATTACAAATGGAAGTGGCTGGCCGGCCGGACGGCAGGCGGCCGCATAATTGTGAGTCGCTTTTGGAATACCATCAAAAGCGGGCGACCCGCACTGCGGCGAAAGGCGAAACCTACGAGCTTACGCCTGAACAATGCGCAGAGCTTCAACAGGAAGGTATCCAATATTATCATCGTTATCTAAGCCTGTTTCAGATCAATGATTTCGAAGGCGTAGTCCGCGATACACAGCGCAATCTCGATCTTTTCACGTTTGTTTCCGAGCACACGGATCGCGAGGAATTTTCCTGGAGCCTCCAACAGTTCCGACCTTACGTGCTCATGATGAACACGCGCGCCAAGGCGTCTATTTTGCTTGGGCAGGGGAAGTTTCCCGAAGCCATAGGCGAAATTGAGCACGGCCGTGATGCAATCACGGAATTCTTGCAACAATCAAACTTTCCGGAACTGGTATCGAAGAGCTCCGAGATCGCATTTCTCGAGGAATGGCTTGAGGAAGTGAAAGCAAAGCGCCCGCTTTCCAAACTGGAGATCATGCAGCGCGAGATGCAAACTGCGATTGCAAAGGAGCTTTACGAACGCGCCGCGGAGTTGCGCGACGCGATCAAGCTGTTGCAAGCGAGGAAACATTAGGACATAGAAACTGCCGCCCGATCGTGGGCGAGTCGCTTTATCCGCGTCTATCGGCGATCAGATTGTAAAATCCCTTGCCGGTCTGTGAGAGCAGCCTGAAGTTTTTCTCCCTATGGCTACGCATCCTACACAATACGCGCATCCCGAAGCGCTGGTGCAGACCGATTGGCTCGAGCAACATCTCAAAGACGAAGGAATCCGGATCATTGAGTCAAACGAAGACCTGCTCCTTTACGATACCGGGCACATTCCCGGCGCAGTACATGTCGACTGGCGTGCTGATCTGCAGGACCCGGTGATCCGTGATTATATCTCGCCTGAGAAATTTGCGGAGCTTTGCAGTCGTAACGGGATCACGCCAGACACGATCTGCATTTTTTATGGTGATAAAGCCAACTGGTGGGCCTGCTACGCACTCTGGGCCTTCCGGCTGTTCGGACATGAGAAGGTGAAAATTCTCAATGGCGGTCGGGACAAATGGAAAGCCGAAGGCCGCCCCATGACGCGCGAAGTTCCCAAGTATGCAAAGACAAATTATCCGGTGCCGAAGAAACGATTCGACAAAGAGATTCGTGCTTTCTTCGATGACGCGCTGGCGCAAAGCAAAAGCGGCAAACCTCTGATCGACGTGCGCTCGCCAGGTGAATACAAGGGCGAGATCACGCACATGCCTGAGTATCCGCAGGAAGGCGTGTTGCGGGGCGGCCATATCCCCGGGGCAAAAAGCATGCCGTGGAAAACGGCTACTAATGATGACGCCACGTTCAAACCTGCTTCAGAACTAGCCAAAATTTATTTCGATCAGTGCGGAGTCGGGCCCGACAAGGAGACAGTTGTTTATTGCCGCATAGGCGAACGCTCGAGTCACACCTGGTTCGTGCTAACCTATCTCTTGGGACTAAATAATGTCCGTAACTATGACGGTTCCTGGACGGAATGGGGCAACAGAGTCGGCGCGCCGATTGAAAAAAGCGGGTAAGCAGAGGCCGGGGTAGCGCTCGCGTCTCGCGTGTTGGTTTCGGCATCGCGCCGAAACAGGCTTCCCCTGTTGAGTTTCGTTGCTCCAGGGGTTACGAACTCACAAGAAAGATTCGCGATCGCGAGGACGCGCTCGCCAGCACGCGAGACGCGTGCGCTACCCAGCAGACGTTTGCCCTCAAACGCGTCCGGCTTTTACCAGCAACTCATGGACTACGCGCATCCGCTTTTGCTCTTTCCGGCTCGAGCGTAGCTGCGCAATCGAGCGCTGCATCCGCCGTGTCCAATTCAGGTTCGCCTTTGTCCCAGGGATGTTGAAGCGATATTTGCGCGCCAGCAGATCGGTGATCATGACAATGGCAAGCCACGACTCGCTCTTGAAAAGCGCTTCCATGATCGCCGGATAGAAATCCTTTTCGAACTGGATCTGGTCGATGGTTGGCTGGAAACCGGCGAAGACGGCAATTTTTGCCAGATCGAATCTCGATTGTTCCGATGTAGCTGTTGGATGTTCGAACGCTTCTTCCCATAACGCGCGGATGGGCTTGTGATCATGGGTGGCATACGTCGCAACCGAAAGCCGTTCATATTTGTCTCCCGGCGTGATCGCGCCATCGCGCACTTCCCATTGTGGGATTTTGAATCCGGCGATACCTAGCGAGTGCAGGTCTGGACGCATGTAATCGGGTACCATGCCCAGGTCTTCGCCGATCACACATGTGGAGCCAGCCTCTTCCAAGACAATGCCCAGATACTCTTCACCTTCGCGTTTATTTGCTTCGCAGTTTTCTGGCGATTGGTCGTCCCGCGGAATGAAATGTGGCGTCCGGCCCCCGGTTTGTTCCAGCATCTGATTCCAATCGAGCGGGAGGAAATGGTTGTTCTTCCGCGGCCGCCATGGAAAAGCATAGATTCGATAAAACCCAAGGACATGATCGATGCGAAAGAGATGAAAAATAGATCGGACCGCACGCACGCGCTCGCGCCACCACGCGAAGTTGTTTGCACGCATTTTCTCCCAGCGATAAACCGGTATACCCCAGTTCTGACCCCATTTTTGCACAAAGGCATCATCCTTAAAATACGGCTCTGGAGGCGCCCCGCCCGACCACTCCAACATGAATTCATCCCGCCGCGTGAAAACGTCGGCGCTGTGATAACTCACACCAAATGGAATATCGCCCATCAGCGCGATGTCCCGCGACTCTGCATACGATTTGATCTCGCGCCACTGCTGGTACGCGATCCACTGCACATAGCCGAAGAAATTTTGCCGATCCCTTATGACCATCTGTTGATCCTGGCGCAGATCGCTCAACCAGTTTCGAGCTCGTTCCATCGATTGAAATTGCGCCGGCCAGCGATTCCACGTCGGGCTGTCGTCATTTACCTCCATTAAGACCCGAAAAAATGCATAGTCATGCAGCCACATGGATTCTTCTTCGCAGAATTTCTGAAAAGCAGTTTGTCGATCCACGCTGGCGCGGGCAGAGAAATTCGCGAAGCCTCTCTCAAGAATATGTCGCTTTAGTTTTTTCACCTGGCGATACTTGATTGCGCCGCTGCGAAGCACTGGAAGATCGATACCGGCTAACACGACATCAAAATCTTCCCGCGTTAGATCTTGCGGCGAGTTTGGCGCCAGGTGCACCGTTGTCGGCTCGATCGCCATAGCGCTGATCGCGTTGTATGGACTGTTGTCGGTCCCGGTTTCGTTGATGGGCAGAAGCTGGACGAGCTTGAATCCAATCTCGGCTGCCCAGTCGATGAACTCCCGCAACGCGCCGATGTCGCCGACCCCTAAATCGTGCTCTCCGCGCAGTGCAAACACAGGCACGAGGACACCCGCGATCTTTTTTTCCGGCGAGAGGTTCATTTGAGGTTCGTCATTTTGTGATCAGTTGCCAGGCTTCCAATGTCATCTTTGTCATGTCGAGCGGAGTCGAGACATCTCTGATTTTGAACTCTTTTTTAAGCAGCCAGAGATTCCTCGACTTCGCTGGGCTTCGCTCGGAATGACAACTACTAAAATCAACGCCGCTGGACTTGCCAGTCCTCCACGAGCTCATTTGGGATTTCCTGGAGAAAACGCGAGGGCCTTTGGAAAACGTCGCCGTACCCTCCGCTCAGGCGCATTTGCGGATAAGCGAGATAAAGCTCATCGCGCGCGCGTGTGATGGCCACATAAAACAGACGCCGTTCTTCCTCGAGCGCGTCGCGCGTATCGAGCGAGCGATTGCTGGGAAACATCCCGTCGGTTAACCAGATCACGAACACAGTGTGAAACTCAAGGCCCTTGGCCTGATGCACCGAAGAAAGGTTGACGGCCTCTTTGTCGCTTATTTGGGCTGGCGCGGCCTCGGCATCAACGTTGCTGATCAGCGCCAATTGGGAGAGAAATTCGTGCACGTCTTTAAACTGGCGGGCAAAGATTGCGAGCTGATTCAAATCTTCGCGGCGAAGTTCGTAGTTTGTAAAATTCGCTTTGGCATAATCATCGTAGATGGCTTCGACCACGGAGGTGATCATTTCCGATGGCATATTGGGCTGACCAGCCGGAGCGATTTCGTCCAACGTATGCACGAGTTGTTCCCAAGATTTTCTTGATTTTGCCGGAACGGTCAATGCACGCAGTCGTTCGCCGAAGCTGTAGTCGGGGTCGCTGACCCCGGTCGGCGCTGACGTTGCTTCGGCGCCGCGGTCGTCGCGCGCGGCTACAGCCGTCAACGAATTTTCCCAGCTGCGCCAAAGATTTTCAGCGATGCGATTGCCAATACCTGGAAGCAATTTCACCATCCGTTTGAAAGCGACTTCATCGCGGGGATTGACTACAACGCGCACAAACGCGGTCACATCTTTAATATGCGCCTGCTCGAAAAATCGGACGCCGCTGGTGATTTGATAGGGTATTCCGCGCCGGGAAAGCTCCAGTTGTAGTTCGATCGCGTGATAATGTGCGCGATAAAGCACGGCGATGTCGCTGAGATCGACATTTTCATCGCGCAGTTCAAGAATTCGCTGCGCGACGAACTGCGCTTGCTCAGCGCTGTCGTTCAGCGCCACCAAAGCCGGTTTAAGCGCTTTTGATTCGCGTGTTGCGCTCAAGTGTTTTCGAAATTGCCGGACGTTTGCGGCGATGGCCGCGTTCGCTACCTCCAGAATTTCGGGGACGCTGCGATAATTCATTTCAATCTTGAACACTTGTGCATCCGGATAACGCTTCGGAAATTCGAGAATGTTTTGGAAATTGGCGCCGCGCCAGGAGTAGATCGACTGCGCGTCGTCACCCACTACCATCACGTTGTGATGATCGCGGGCGAGCAGATCAACGAGATCAGCCTGAATCTTGTTCGTGTCCTGGTATTCATCGACCAGAATGAACTGAAACTGCCGCCGGTAAATTTCGGCGATTCGCTCGTGCTGTTGAAACATCGACAACGACTTTTGCAGCAAATCGTCGAAATCCATCGAGTTGGTCGCCTTCTTCTTTTGTTCGTAGCGCTCGCGGACATTTTGAATCTTGTCGAGCAAAGGGAGGAAATAAGGAAACTTTTCCGCAAGTAATTCCTCCATCGGTTTTTCCGTATTGACGACGAAGCTGAAGATCTCCGCGAGCACATCGCCTTTCGGAAATCGAATCTCCTTCGGATCTATCCCTGCGCTGGTTACGACAGCATCGATCAAATCCTTTTGATCTTCGCGGTCCATGATCGTGAACCCGCTCGAGTACCCCAGTGCGGTGCCGTGCCGACGCAAGATGCGGTTTCCCACTGAATGGAACGTTCCGCCCCAGAGCCCACTGGCATCGATTGGCAGCACATTCGCCACGCGGCCCAGCATTTCGCGCGCGGCCTTGTTCGTGAATGTGAGAAGCAGAATGTTGCGCGGATCGATTCCGTTTTCCAGCAGATATGCGACGCGATAAGTGAGCGTCCGCGTTTTCCCAGAGCCCGCACCAGCGATCACAAGGAGCGGACCTGGCGACGCAGTCACTGCCGCAAGCTGCTGTTCGTTTAGCTCGGCGGAGTAATCGATATGGATCCCGCCGTCACGGGATGCTGGGGCGCGTTGCAGCGTATATTGACGGGACATTCCGATTCACTTGTAGCGGCGGTCGATCACCGTCGCAATTGCCCGCCCGAATCAACGCACCGTTACCGTGCAGGAACCGGAGCGTCCGTGATCGTCCAGCGCGGTTAACTCGTAGCGGCCAGGGGCTGATTTCCAGGAAACAATGTCGGCGGCGGCAGATTTTCCAATGAAAGCCTTGTCGGCGAACCAATATACTTCACGAACATCCGCATCCGTTTTCGCTCGCAACGGAATTCCTTGTTTGCGACTCGAATCACTGTTTAGAACTTCATACGTGCTCCCAGCCGCTGGAGCGATAATCCGAGGAGGATTCCCGGTGCGCGCGACCAGCTCCGGATCTGTTTCCGGCAAAAAAGGTGGCGGCAATTTCCTGGGCACTCCAGCACGGCGAAAGATCGATAACAACTCCGTCGGCCAAAATTCATAGACTTCGCGCCGGAGCTGGCGCGTTCCGTCATCGCGCGCAACGCGAAGCCCGCTTACAGCATCGACGAGCACTTCCTGATGGATATCGCAAGGTTTGATCGGTGAAATTCCGGGAATGAACCATCCCTCGACCTGTTGCGCGCAGTACGGTTCGGGTAAATCACCCGAGACCGCGCAAAAGGAGACACGTTTCAGATTGGCGCCCGGAGGCGGAAGATGCGGCCGATTCGGCTCCGGCCAGGTCGCGCGCAAACTGTCGATGATTTGAAACAAGAGGGGAGCAGCGGCAATTCGTCCGACAAAAGTTCCGTTGCCGCGGCCATCAAAATTTCCGATCCAGACCGCGAGCACATAATGATTGAAGACAGCGATTGACCAGGCGTCGCGAAAACCATGGGATGTTCCCGTTTTCCAAAAAACCGGCGCAGCCTGCTCCGAATATGCACGGCCAACTTCGGGCCGTGGCAAGTTGAGCATTTCCAGAGTCAGGAACGCCGCTTCCGGCATGATGATCGAACGGCCTCTTAGCGCGGTTGGATCACGCGATGTGCGGCGAAGCGGACGCAGCTCTCCGTTGTTCGCGAGCGCGGCGTAGAGTCGCACCAAATCTTCCATTGTGACTTCGGCCCCGCCCAGCGGAAGAGTCAGACCGTAAAGCCATTCCGAGCGCGGCAATTTGACGCCCGCGCTGCGGAGGAATTCATAAAGCGTCGGGTGACGCAACTGGGATGCAAGTTCAACCGCTGGAAGATTGCGGCTGCGCGCGAGCGCGTCGCACGCGCGGATCGGGCCGACGAATTCGCGATCGAAATTTTCCGGATCGTAATCGCCGAAACTGTGTGGCGCATCAGACAGGATCGACAACGGATGAATCAATCCCTGTTCCAGAGCCAGCGCATAGACGAACGGTTTCAGAGTGGAACCGGGCGATCGCGGCGCACGTGTTCCATCCACTTGTCCTTGTATTTCGGAATTGAAGAAATCTGCGGAGCCGATTTGTGCGAGCACATCCATGGTGCGCGTATCGACTAGGAGGGCTGCAGCGTTCTGAATTCCGCGACCGCGATTCGTTTGAATATAATCGGTGATCCGTCGCTCGATTAATTGCTGCTTCGCTAAATCGAGCGTGGTGACGATTTCGCCGCGATTTTTTTCGGTCGCCAGGACCTGCTGAACAAAGTGCGGCGCGAGAAATTTGCGTTCGGTTTGTGCCCGTGCGCTAAACAGGCGCGCGGAGAACTGCTGGTTGATTTTCGCCCGGTCGTACCAATTGCCCTGGGCTGAGTCAAGCGAGCGGTTATCCCGATCCGCAAACAATGCCCGCCGAGTGGGGCTTTGCGGAATCACGCTGAGGGCTATTGACTCTGGTGTCGTCAAATGCTCGGCAGTCTTGCCGAAATAAATCTGACTGGCCGCGCCCACGCCTTCGATGTTTCGCCCATAGGGTGCGAGATTCAGATAGGCTTCAAGAATCTCGGCCTTCGAGTAATGCCGCTCCAGTTCGAGTGCGCGGACAATTTGAACGAACTTTCCACGAAGCGTGCGGGTGCAGAGATGATAACGCAACCGAGCCAGTTGCATCGTAATTGTCGATGCTCCGCTATGGACGCGGCTGGCGCGCAGGTTAAAGGCCGAGCGCAATAATGCGAATGGGTTAACACCTGGATGGTGCCGATAATATTTGTCTTCAAACCGGAGGGTCGAATCGATCAACGCGGGCGAAATGTCTGACAAAGAAGTCCAGAGTCGAAATTTCTGATCGGACGTGAGGGTGATTCGAAGCAATTTTCCATTGCGATCGCGCACACATTGAGAAAACGAGATCTCATCCAGCAACGGTGGTTTTGGCAGTAGCAGCCAAACAAACCACGCTGTCATCCCGAGCAGAGCGAGGGATCTCACCCATGGAGCCCGGATCACGCGGTATAATTTGCATAATCCATCCCCTGTCGAGAGGTCCCTCACTTCGTTCGGGATGACAGGCGTTTTCATTTTCGTGTTGCTCAAAGCGCTATTCCGTGACGCTGATCTTTCCGCCGACGCCGCGGCCCTTGACGTTTCGCTCGTACATCGACTCCGCGAAAATTGGCGGCACGGTAAACTCTCCGCGATTAGACGATTTAATCTGATAATTGATCTCGAGTGCGCTGCTCGAGACGGTCGCGTAGAAGACGGCGCGATCTTCGCGCACATCGACGTAATCGACGCCGGAAATTGTCGAAACGCCCGGCTGCAGCGATGATCCGACAATTTCGAATCCGCCTGGTAAGAGATCGACAATGGCAACGTTGGTCACCGGTTCGTCGCGCACAGTTCGCACGTACAGACGAACATGAATCGGTTCACCGAGTTTCGTCTGCGTCACCGGCTTATCATTCTTGTCGAGTAACTCGCGATGAACTTCCAATCCTGCGGTGACCGGTTGCGCCGGCACATGTCGATCAAATCCAGCTTCGACTACCTGGAAAAAGGCGCCGGGACCATTGAGCATTCCGGCGGTTTTAAAGCGGAGCGCAATTGCATCTTTGGAAAAAACGGCACGTTGCAGCAACTTTGCGCCGCTCGTTAGGGCGACTTCGCGCTTGTCTCGATGGATTTCGGTAATGCTGAGGTCAGGCAGCTTATTTGCGATCATGTGCGAGTACGATTTCAGCGCCGAAACAGCGTAGGCCGCCGAAAGCGTGTTGAACTCGCTGCGCCCAATCGGCTGGAGAACTTGCTCGAATTCCTCGGCTGAGATTTTTTTCAGTCGCTCCGGAAAGGCGTGCGCGAGTATGGCGATATATTGCGCGTTGGATCCGAGGGGCTGGCAGAAGTCGTCGTATTCCCTGGTCGATCGCTTATCGATCTTGTAAGCGGCGATCAAATCTTCCGCGTCCTCGTCTTTGTGCAGAAGTTTGAGCGCGCCGGCGAGATAAACACCGGTGATATCATTCTCCCAGACGTCAGCTTGGTGCTGTTCCAGATAATCGCGCAGATTAAGAATGTAATTGGTGGTGACAACGCCTTCCCGCGTGAGCACATAAATCCCGTAGGCAACCGTGCGAGCGTCTGCCAGGGTCGAGGGTTCGCGCCCAACCATCTTTTGCAAATAGCGCAAGCCACTCGCGAACATGTCCGCCGGCGGCGCAAACCCGGCTGCTTTCGCTGTGCTTAGAAAATCCATCGCGTAAACGGAATTGAAACTGATCTTCTCATCGGTTTCCGGCGCCCAATAACCGAACGCTCCTTGGTCGTTTTGACGGCGTCGCAAAATTCCAAAGACTTTTTCGAGCTGAGCATTTACCTCGGCGCGACTGAGGCCGAAATCGGCTTCGTCTGCAAGCATGAGCCGGCAGAACGCGCCGCTGGTGATCTGCTCACTGCAACCATGAGGAAAATCTTTGAGAAAAACGTAAAGACCGTGCGCGAGACCCAGCGGGACCGCCGCGATCGCGGCTTCGCGTCTGGCAAACTCGGAATAGATTTCACGCGTAATCTGAACATCCGCGTTGCGTTTCTTGAAATTGCCGCTGCGCACATCGGTCGCATAGGGAACCGGTGGACGGACGCTCAATGTAGCGCGCCGGCGCGTTTCGATTCCATTTCGGCTGGCCACAAATTTGATTTCGCCAGAGCCGAGCACGTCGTTGACATGGAAGCGCAGCTTCACGCTCTGCTCGCGCCCTTCGGCAATTCGCAATTTTTGGGTCGCCGTGCCCAGGATCGACAGTTGCGGGGACGTCTCGGCGCGCAGCACAATCTCCGCGTCTGCGCCGGAACCTTCAACGTTATTCGCCACCGTCACACCGGCCTCAAACTCGTCGCCAGGAGCGGCCAGCACCGGCACGCTTGGCGTAATGACGAACGGTCCGCGAATGAGCGCGTCGCGGTCGGCCGATCCAGCGGTTTCATTGGAAACACCGACCGCCATCACTTTTAGCGTACCGTCGAAAAAGTCGGGCACATCATAGACAACTTCACGAGTGGTCGCGTCCGCGTCGACGATGCCGGACCAAAAGACAACTGGTTTTTCCGTGACGCGCTTGAACGGATTCAATCGTTGCGCCCCTTCGCCGTCTCCTCCAAACGCGGAGAGAGAACGCAGCAACGAAAATTCCGGAATGATAAGATCGACAATCTGCGCCGTCTCCACACCGAGAGCGCATTTGCGAAAGAGATACGAGAGCGGATTGGGCGTCTTGTAATCAGTGATCTGCAGAATTCCTTGATCAACCGCGAAAATGACGATCTTGCTTGGACGATCGGTTTTATAGCCGATGTGCAACGGTTCGCCCGGCTTGGCTTTTGCCGCCGTTTGGAGATCGATCTTGAGCCTGCGCTTTTCGATGTTGGCCGTGAACGGGACAACGCCGTAGCTGAGCGGGCTGACAAAAATTTCCTTGGAATCGAGCGCCCGGACAAACGCGACATTCACATAACCGCTACCCTCAAAACCTTGAGGTAAACGAATGTGCTGGATGCTGCTCGCGGTGTTCGTTTGAAACCAACTGTACCCGTAGACTTTTTCCCGTTCGATCGTGATGAGGCCGTACCCGCTGTAAGGTGCTGTCACGCTGACTGCAATTTCATCACCAGCGTTGTACTCTTTGGCATTGAGTTTGATCTCCAGCTCGGCGTTTTTCTCCAACGTAGCGGCAACTGCGGCGTGACCCACCACTGAGAAGCGCAACTTGCTTAACGTGCGATTCTGATCGTCGCGCAGTTCGAGCACATAATTACCCGGCTCATCGGTCGGAAGCGCGTAGTGATTACCGCTGGCGGCGACCGAGATTTTTTCCGATTTCGCGGGGCGCTCTTTGAGCACCGACTCGTAAACGTAATTGCCATTCTCCTGTTTCTTCAGCACGGAAACGTATTCCTGCGCGATGACGTTGGCCGTGACATTCTCGACGGCGATGCGATTCAGTTGTGGATCGACCGCGACCAGGTCGATCGCGCGGGGCTTGTTCATGTCGATGTAGCGAAGGTCGCCGTCGGCTTTGTAGCCGATCACATAAGGCAGAGCGGAGACCAGCGCCCCGACATCGCCCATCACGCTTCTCCCGCCTTCGCCTTCAAAGCCTTCGGCGATGAATCGCATGGCGTAAGTCGCATCGGCGAAGCGTTCCAGTTGCAAGTCAAAAGCGGCGTGGCCTTCGCCATCGGTTTTCTGCTCACCGAGATCGACTGTTTGCTCTTGCTGATTTTTGTTTTCGTCAAAGAACGGGTCGAAAAACGTGAAGTCGCGAAATTCCGGAAATGAAAATGCCGCAGGCGTGAGCTCAACCTTGCCGGTCACACGCCGATCGGTTGCAGGTGTGCCATAAAGATTGGCCAGGGTAACGAACACCTGCATTTCCCTGGGATGAATCCAACCGTGTGGCGCGCCTTTGGAAAGCCGCGTCTCGATTTTCATGCGGTCGGGCAGGAACTCTTTCACTTGCGCGGTGGCGGAACCCAGCAAACTCGAGCGCTTATTATTTTTGATCAGGTAAACGTTGATCGTGTAAAGGCCGGTTGGTGATTCATTGGCCGTTTGGTAGCTCAATTCCGTGAATCCCGTTTCCGGCAAAGTGAGTTTCTTAGTTTGGACTCGCAGATCGCGCGCATCGACCACTTCGGTCTCAATCGGCAAACCCTTGAGATTGCCGCTCCAGTTGCGCTGTTTCACTACCAGCCCGATGTGAATTTCATCCCCAGGCCGGTAAATGCCGCGTTCGGTAAAAACGAACGCGTCGAGACCTTCCGGCGCGATGTTTTCCGCGCCTTCAATCTCAAAGCGCGAGAAATTCAAGATGCGGTCTTCGCGCCCAAAAGGCATGAAAGCGATGTCTTCGCCACTGCGCGCGACGTACGCCACCGGGGTTTTTTCGCACTCCGATTTTTCAACCGATGGAAAAGAACAATGACCATCCGCCGCTGTTTTGGCCGTCTGGATTGGCACACCGTTCTTGCCCAGAATGTCAACAGTGGCGCCGTTGATCGGCTGGCCGTTCTTGATCGACATCAAGAAGACGTCGCTGCTGCCATCCGTATTTTTCTTCGTTAAGATTCCAATGTCTGTGACGAGAAGAAACCTGCTGTCGTTAACCGACGTTATCGGTTTCTTTTTCGCCGGATCCCAACCGCGCGCAGTGAGAAAGAAAAGACCGCGCTCGCTCCCACCGTCTGCCGGTTTGCGAAGATGCTCGGAAAAATCGAAGGCCGAATAATTCGATTTCCATTTGTTTTCGAGTGCAATCGGCTGCTGCTCGACAGCGATCCGCGAGATATTTTCCTGATTGAATAGATGGGAATCGCGAAATTCTGGGTCTTCGAATCTACCCTGGGTCTGACTAACGAGGTGGTTGATTTGAGTCGTAGCAACACGCGCGACCTCGAATTCGATCCCTGCCAGAGCGCGTGACCGGATCGACAATTTCCGGTCGCCGTTCAGCGCCAGCAAACCGCCTTGACCTTCGATCTGCACTTCACGTGGAAGTTGCGGCACTGCAACGATCGCGTTGTAGTCCTCCGCAAGAGGATAATCACCGGAGGCGCGCACTCCTTTTGCGACCCGCACATAAAGCTCACCCTTTGATTCGACCCGTATCTTAAAAGCGTGTTGCCGATCTTGTGCCTTTTCCGAGGGCACAACCGTGAATTCGATTCGCTTGGCTTGCTCGAGGACATCGTCCGGCACATCAGTGGGACTTTGCCACTTTGAGGCTTGATCTGATTCCGTCGTCTCACTTGATTCGTCCTCCTCCGATTCGGCGCTCTGCGCGTTTTCGTCGCTCGTATTACTTTGGTCAGCCGTTTCCGAATCGGAACTTCGCGAGTCGGTTTCTTTGGTTGTTTCGGCTTCGCGTTTCGGCAGAAGCCGGATCTGAATAGCTTTCGCCAGCTCGCTACTGCTGATATCGGCAGTCGTGTTTAAAATGACAATCTGTTCCGGTTCGCCGTTCTTGCTCCGCGCGATGGTCCCCGCGATAGACTCGATCTGAAAAGCGGTGCCGTTCGAGGGAATGCGCAGCTTGTCCTCCGTTGCCTGGCTAGTTTTCGCTCCGCCTTGCGCGGTTCGGACACCTTTGCTCAGCTCAAGTTTGAGGAAATCTTCCTTCTCCGGCAAAGTCACATTCGAACTGCGCAAATAGGCGATGCGCTTATGCAATCCGTAGGTGAGGGCAAAATGCGGCGCCGGATCGTTAGGCGGAAAAATTGTCGATCCGCCGATCATCAGAAGTTGGAGATGTCGATCTAGTTCACCAGGCTCGACCGCATGCGTCATTTCGAGCGTCGCCGTGATCTGACGTTGCGTCGGATTGGCCGGATCCTGATAAAGCTGAAGATCTTTAATGGCGATTTCAAACGGTGGCGTCGTGAATTCGTACGACAGCCGCTCCACTAAAACCTGCGGCGGCAAAAATTTCTTGTCGAAGATGATTTTGAATTTTTGATCTGCCGGCCAGTCCTCGGCTGGTTTGAAAAACAGATGTTGATCATTGGCCCACATCCATTTGCCGGCCAATGGAGGATCGAGCCGGACCCCCGCCAACGACGTTTTTTTCAGGTCCTCCAAGCGCGCCGCCGACTCGCTGAATCGGAGATCAAGCGTGGGAAACGTTAAGTCTTTCTCCAGTTTCGTTACTGGAATCGGCTCGATCTTAACGCTGACATAGCGCGGCTTTGGCCGATGTTGATACCAGTGCCACGTCCAGGCACCCCCGCAGAAGAGCAGTAAGATCGCGAGAATTCCGGAAGCCGCGATAAGGGGATGAGCCCGATTGAAACGGGAGAAAACGGCGCGGCCTTGTGAAAGCCAGCGCGGCGGACTCCATTGCACCCGGCCGAAGACTGCGAGTGCGACCTTCTTCAGAAATCCCAGGAGAAGAACAAACGGTCGAGCGGCCAGGTGAAGTAATCGGGTGATTAGCGCGCTTGTATTCATAGGAGGGAATACGTGAGTTCAGCGCAAATCTTTCAGGAAATCGATAATAATTGTATCCCGGACAGATGGTTAGATAACCACAGGCGTTGCCGTGGCTACGGACTTGGCCGGGGTCAACGCCCTCAGCTACAATACAATCCAAATGAAGACTGCCGGATTACTAGCCACTCGTCGCAGCCTGGTGGATCGACTTGCGAACTGGGACGATCAACGGCGCTGGCAGGACTTTTTCGATACCTATTGGAAACTGATTTACTCGGCGGCACGAAAATCCGGTCTGACCGATTCCGAGGCGCAGGAAGTCGTGCAGGAAACCGTCATTACCGTGGCAAAGAAGATCGACAAATTGCATTATGATCCCGCGCTCGGCTCCTTCAAAGGCTGGCTGTTGCAAATCACGCGCTGGCGTATCGCGGATCAATTTCGAAAGCGCGACAGTATGCAAACTCAGCGCGAACATCCAGAGGAGGATCGCAAGACGGCCACCATTGAACGCCTGCCCGACTTAAACGTTGTCGATCTTGACGTGCTCTGGGAACGGGAATGGCAGGAAAACTTGTTCGACGCTGCGATCGCCCGAGTGAAGAAGAAGGTCGATCCGAAACAGTTTCAGATATTCGATTGCTACGTGCGCAAAGAATGGCCAGCGCAAAAAGTGGCTGCACAATTGCGAGTGAGCGTAGGCCAAGTTTATCTCACGCGGCACCGCGTCTCGGCATTGATCAAAAAGGAAGTAAAAACCCTCGAACGATACGCTGCAACCTAAAGCCGCGATCCTCGCATCCTCCCTCGGAATTGCTTCGCACACGGCGTTTGTGTAAAATCGCGCTCATTCCCAACGAAGCTTCGGCCAAGGTTCCTGTTGTTCCCGACCACGAAGTGCTGCGCGTGATCGGCCGCGGCGCTTACGGAGAAATTTGGCTGGCGCGTACTCTCACCGGCGCATTACGGGCGGTCAAAATTGTTTACCGCAGCACGTTCGAAACCGAGCGCGCCTTTCGACGTGAATTCGAAGGCATGTCCAGCTTCGAACCGATCTCGCGTGCACACGCAGGCTTCATCGACATTCTGCATGTCGGTCGCACGAGCGACTACCTCTATTACATCATGGAACTGGCCGATGATCATCTGGCTGGCCGCAACATCGACATCGTCCATTACGAACCGCGCACGCTGAAAAGCGAACTGGAACGGCAGAAACATCTTTCGGCCTCCGAATCGATTCGACTCGGGGTGTCGTTAACTGAAGCGCTTCAGGCGCTGCACGAGCATGAACTTATCCATCGAGATATCAAACCGTCGAATATTATTTTCATCGATGGCAAACCGAAGTTGGCCGACATCGGATTGGTGGCGGCGACCGGGCAACGCTCGTTCGTTGGCACGGAAGGTTATGTTCCGCCGGAAGGACCCGGCACGCCGCAGGCCGACATCTTCAGTCTCGGCAAAGTAATTTATGAAATCAGCACGGGAAAAGATCGGCTTGATTTTCCAGAGATCGATTCACGGCTAAGCGCGCGTCCGGATCGGGAAGAGCTGCTCCGGTTGAACGATGTGCTGCTGAAAGCATGCGCGAACGATCCGCGCAAGCGTTACGCGTCAGCCGCACAGATGCGCGATGACCTCGCAGCCCTGACACGAGGCGAACGCCCGCCGCGAGAGAAATCGCGCGTAAAATTCGCCGTGGCCGCCTTTTCCATTTTGTTGATCGCGGCGATCGTCTTCTCCATCCGATCGCGTTTGCCGGCCCCAACGACCAGCGATCTCAATTTACAAACAATAATTCGAACGGAGCCGCCGGGGGCGTTGGTTTTGCTCGATGATCATGCCAAGAAAAGCCCGGCGACATTTAACGAGCTGGAGCCACGCAAGCACAAATTGCGCGTGATGAATCCAGGCTACGATCCGATCGAGACGCTTCTCGATCTTGGCAGCAAGAAATCAGTTGAACCGCCCGTTTTTCATTTGGCACGGAGTAAAGGCGCGTTGGATGTTGAATCCGATCCGCCCGGCGCGCAGTTTACTTTGCGCAGCGAGGACGGCCGGATTTCGCGCGCCGGAGTTGCGCCACAAAAAATTGTCGATCTTCCGACCGGGAAGTACGCGCTCACTGCGAAGCGCAGCGACTGGGAAATGCGCGACGGTGTTGAGATCCAGCGCGGCGAGACTGCGCAAAAATCATTCGCATTCGTCAACGGCACGGTGAGTATCACCAGCGAGCCGCCCGGCACGGAAATCCTAATCGATGGAGTACCACGTGGACGGACGCCGTTGCGAATAGAACTTCCGGCGCGTTCGCATGAATTGATTGCGCGACTTGCCGGTTGGCCAGTGGAACGGCAGGCGCTCGCTGTCGAAGGCCAGCACGAGAATACTGCGCACTTTGTTTTTGCGAACGGCAGCGCGAAAATCACGAGCGCGCCCGGCGGCGCAACGGTGCTTGCGAATGGACGCGGGCTGGGTCAAACGCCGCTGGTGATCGAGGGAGTAAAACCCGGCGATGTGACCTACGAGCTACAGCTGGCAGGTTACAAGCCGGCTTCCGTCAGTGGCAAAGTTAAGCCGCAACAGCAAACCTTTCTGGCGGCGCGTCTGGAAAAGAGCGTCGGTCCCGCGCCGGGGCAGCCGTTCACAAATTCATTAGGGATGAAGTTCGTCCCGCTCGGGGACATTCAAATTTCAGTGTGGGAAACGCGGGTGCAAGATTACGAAGCGTTTTGTCGCGCGACCGGGCGTCATTATGAGCAGGCGGATTTCCATCAAACAGCAACTGATCCGGCGGTAAAATTAAGCTGGTTCGACGCGATGGCGTTTTGCAAATGGCTGACGGAGAAG
>Ga0209234_1000028_pt1 | contig 34666 bp, 27 predicted proteins | sample GraSoi013_1_20cm_2_FD_185816 | JGI IMG/M metagenome (GOLD analysis project Ga0209234, IMG submission 185816) | Grasslands soil microbial communities from the Angelo Coastal Reserve, California, USA - Sample 08_20_2013_1_20cm (SPAdes) (version 2) | ecosystem: Environmental > Terrestrial > Soil >... | reverse complement strand
CCGCCACGACCATTCCGGCGCTGGAGGCCAGCACCGCGGATACCGGCATGCCAAGTCTGCTCAAGCGGCCGAGTGCCGCCGGCGCATAGCCGCCGCGAGCCAGAGAGAAGAGCAATCTGGATGTGAAATAGAGATTGCACATGGCGCTCGAAAGCGCCGCCGTCAGCACAACAAAATTCATCACATGTCCCGCGGCGGGAATGCCCACGATCTGGAAAACGCGGACAAAGGGACTCTCGCCAAGACCGATTTGATTCCATGGCACGATTCCGACCACCAGCGTCAGGCCCCCGAGATAGAACAGCACCAGGAAGAACAGAGTGCGGCGAAGCGCCTGCGGCACGGCGACTCGTGGTTCTGCCGCTTCGCCGGCGGTGGCGGCCACCACCTCGATGCCCAGAAAACTGAAGACCGCCATGGTGATTCCGAGCAGCACACCGGTCCAGCCCCTGGAAAAGAAACCGCTGTAGTTGACGGCCCCGATGCGCGGGAATCCGATGCCCAGCAGAAGCGCCGTTCCCAGCACCAGGAAAACCGCGATGGTCAATACCTTGATCATTGCCAACCAGTACTCGAATCGCCCGAAGTTCTGGATGCTGACGGTGTTCAAGTAAATTATCGCGGCGGAAAAGGCCGCCACCCACATCCACAAGGGAATACCAGGAAACCAGACTTTGCAGTAGATGGCTGCGGCCACTACTTCGCTACCAACAATCACCACCAGACACAGCCAGTACGTGTAGCGGATAGCAAACCCCGCCCAGGGATGAAGATAAATCTCCGCGTGCAGGCCGAAGGAGCCCGCAGCGGGGTGCTCGGCGGTCATTTCTGCTAGCGCCCACATCACCGTGAGCGCAATCAGGGATCCGCCCAGAAAGCTGAGAATCACGGCGGGGCCCGCCAGCTTCACAGCAATGGCGCTGCCAAGAAACAAACCCGTTCCGATCGTGCTGCCTAGCCCGATCATGGCCACCTGTCGCGAGGGGAGGTTTTGATGGAGGCCCGCCTCGCGCTCAACAATTGCCGCCGGATCAGGAGCTCCCAGAGACGCGCTGCCGGGCATTTCCGTTTTGCGCATGGGCAGGCATCGTAACAGAAATTCATCACCTGTTCCCGGGCCTGAACGTTAGGCCAGTGAACGACGCGGCACGACTGTCCTCGGAAACCGTCGCGCCGCGCGACGGCTGTTCCTAGAATCGGTGTCGTGGCGCAAACACGAGCGAAGCGGCCACGGAGGCAGTCATGAAGGCGGTCCTTGCACTGGTCATTATTTACGTTGGAACTTTTTTCCTGGTGATTCAGGGAGCATCGCGGAATCCCGCGCAAGCTGTCCCGCCAGGCACGGCCCTCGGCAACACAGCGCTTCCACAAGCAAATTCCCCCGTTGACCCGGCGAAAGAAGCGGACATTCGTTCGCTGATGGAGCTCGTCGGCGCGCGGGAGCTCGTAGAAGACGGCGAGAACACGGCCATCCAACAGTCCCGGGAAAAAGTACTCGCCACCTTGCCCAACAACGACAAAGGCCAGGCGTTTGTAAATGCCTTCGCCGCCAGCTGCCAGAAGAAATTCGACGTCAACCAGCTAACGGATCAAATCGTAGCGGTGTACGACAAGCACTTCACGGATGAGGAAATCAAAGGGTTGCTGCAGTTTTACGGCTCGCCCCTGGGACAGAGAGTCGCCGCCGAGATGCCCAAGATCGGTCGTGAAACTCAGGCAGCGACCCGTGCAGCGAGCGCCAAAGCTGCCAAGGAAGCGCTGGCGGAAATGAAACAGCAGAGTCCCCAGATGGGCCAGTGGGCACGGCTCGGGAATGGTCAAGGCCAGGGCCGCTGGCAGCAGCGCCGTGGACAACCGCGAGGAGCGGGACAACCGCCCCAGCAACAAACCGCGCGACAGCAAGATCCGCAATAGCGCCAAGCGCAATTCGAGAAGCTCTTTGAGTCACGGAAAGCGTTTCTTTATTTTTATGTCGATACCAAACGTTCCGTTCTGATCACGCAACCCCACGATGGAGACGTTTCGGTCCACGTTGTATTCCACTTGAATGACCTGCTGCTGAGTTGAACTCACATTCGAAACGTAAGTGATGGTGAGGTTACGAGCAATCTGTTGTTCGACGGTAATGCGTGCCGCGGCGTTCTGTTCCGAGCCCGTCGAGCCAACTCCTGCGAGGCCGGGATCAACGCGAAAGCGCGTTATCCCAAACAAACGCTCCAGACGCCCGCCTAATTGGCTGGAAATCGCTTCCGAGAGAATGGCCGAGGCCCCGGCGGTCCCGCTCTGTGATGTACCGCCGCTACGCGCCGTTGCTTCAGAGCTAGTTTGCCCAAGAGCCAGCAAGGTGATGATGTCGTTGGCCGGAAGGGGAGGATCGGAGCGATATGCCAGCGTGAGCTTGCTGGCCGGACCATTGAAATTCAAGGTGATCTCATATTGCTGAATCGTGGTTGTTGCTTCCACATTCAAAACCGGGTCAAGACGGAAGGGATTGGAGAAATTCAGATCTCCGCGGGCAACGCGGTAACGGTTGCCCGCGAAATACAAATCACCAGAAAGGATGTGGATGTGTCCGAGGAGAATGGCATGCTCCCAGGTTCCCCGCACGCGCAGATTCGCATCGGCTTGGAGTTCCGCGCCGGGCCATTCCATGCGCGCATCGGGCGCCGAGAGGGCTTCGACGTCGAATTGCAGGTTGCGCAGGTACGGCGAACTGGTGGCCGGACTGCTGATGCCTTCCTTGGCGGAGACCAACATGCCCGCGACTTCCAGTCCTTGTGCGAGAGTTACGCGCTCGATGGTCACGCGCCCGGACAGCAACCCGGCTGTCGGCGTGCCCGTCAGCCGGAGCGAACCCCCCACCAGCCAACTCATGCCCTCCGGATAGCGAATCCGTACGCGCTCGGAGTAAACGCTGACGTCGTAGCGAAGCGGGCTCTCGGCATAATTCACGCCGCCTGAAAGATGCAGCATGCCTCCGCCGGATTCCGCGCTCATATTCTCGAAGTACAGGCGCGTGGCATCGAATACCACGTCACCCTTGATCGCGCTGAGACCTGCGGGAAAATCCGCAGCGCGGGCAGAGGCGTTCTCGATGTGCACGCGCCCGGTGATGCGCGGTCGGTCCAGCGTCCCTTCAAAGGAAGCGTTGATTTGTGCCGGACCCCGTGCATCGAGATTGGACACAAAACCACTGATGAGCCGCAGGTCCAGGGCGCCATTGAGGCGCAATCCGACGGCGCGGCGCCCGGCAAACTGAACGGCACCGGCAATCCGCAAATCGGTGTCCACTCCACGCAGCGTGACCGGGTCGATCTCCAGGCTGTTCTTGGTCGATCGGAAATGGACTGGGCCGGCGTTTTCCAGCCGCACATTTGCGTAGTTCATTGCCAGGCGCGAGAGATTCGCATCCACGATGATGCTCTCCGGCTCCTGCAGCGCACCATTTAGCGAAATATCGCCATCCGCGTTTGCATGGCCGTTGAATTCTTTCAGGTGCAAAGCGGTAAGCAGGAAAGGGTCCAGGTTTATGTTTTTGATCGAAACCTTCCCACTCAGTGGGTAGGGATCGGCAAGTCCGAGTGTGCAGCCTCCGGTAAGCTCTCCGGTGGTCATGGCGGATCCCAATTCGAGATGTGCCGCGCGGCCGTCCGACGTTAGCTTACCGTCGAAACTGCCGACAATCACCTGGCCAATGCGGAGGTCTACGACTCGAAAGGTCCCGTCGCCGAGCGGCGTTCTAACCGGGCCGTTGGCCTTCAGCCGGAAACTCACCAGCCCCCCCACAGGCAGGCGCGTCGGCTGCAATTTCTCAAAATTCTCCAGCGGCAGCGCCGCGCCCACGAGGTCAGCGGAAATGGTCTGGTCCTCGGGGCGGTAACCAGCCGATCCGGTGATAATCCCCGCGCCGCGCCCATTTTCTTTTCCGGGTGGCAAGAATCGCAACTCCGCATCCGCCATGCGTACCTCATCCGGCGAGACATTCAGTTGCCCGCGGAGACGATTGAAGGAGAATCCATAGACTGTGCCATCGGCGAGATCAAAGAGCCCCGTGACACTGGGTTTTTCCCGAGTGCCCCGCCCGTGAAACTGGCCCGTCAACGATCCCTTCACCGGATACGACAACCCCAGCAACTGCTCGACACCTTCGACGGGAACTCTTTCGAAATTGATTTCAGCTGTCCAGTTGTTCTCCGGCAGAAAACTCCAGTTGGTCAGGGAAAGATTGGCCTCAATATCTGTTTCCATCTCGCCGCGTCTGGCGTGACCACGCACCAAAGTGAATTCCAAAGGTGAATAGGTCAGATCGCCGTCGAGGTAGTCCAGGAAGACGCCGTCGTAGCGCACCCGCTCCCCGCGTAGGTGGCCTTGAAATGCAGGGCCGCCGGAGGTCCCGGCGATTTTGCCATCCCATCGTACGCTGCCCGAGATGGGCTTGGCTGCCTCGGAAGAACGAGGCACCGCGCCTCGCAGGGCATCAATGAAATCCTTGTAGGTTTCAATCGTTCCCGTTTCGAATCGCATATTCAGCGCCGAGTTGCGCGGAGCAAGAATTCCGTCGATGCTACCACGCGACGCCGGCGTTTCGAATTCACCCGCATCGATGGTCAGGATGTTGGGATCGTAACGATAGCGGAACTTCCATGCCGCCGCCACCGGTTGATGGTGTTCCGCCAACTGTTCGGGAGCCTCCCACACGCTCTTCGCGGAGATCTCGAAGTGCCGGAAAGGGCCGCTCCAGGTTTCAACCGTGTCTGCAGTGATCCGTCCATCCCAGTGCAGTTCGTCGATCGGGAAGTTGCGATGCTCGATGGAGGGCAGCACCGCTGCGAGCCTAACATCTTGCACATGAGTGTCCGCCTTGAATTGTAGCCCATCGAAACGCATGGTCACGCGCCCGGTTACCCGGCCGCCAAAAGCGCCGGCAAAAAAATCGGGCACCTCGAGGCCACGGTTGTCGATTCGATAGCTGCCGCGGGTAGTGAGCCCGGTCGCATGAAAGTCCTCATACGGGAGCGCGATGTTCTGTCCCCAATAGCTCCCGCTCCCGTGGTACTGTCCACCGGCGAAATGGCCTTCTCCGGCCACATCGACCCGCCCCGTCGGGACCGTAGGTTCACGCAGGGTTTCCCGGAAATCCAGGAGATCGACCCAGCCGCGGTACCGGAAACTCCACTGCGGATCCGAGAAGCCATTCATTTCCGCTTGTGCATCGAGATGCGAACGCCCGGCGCTAAATACCCCTTGCTCGAGCATAAACCCGTCGCGCCAGAGCGTGAATTTCGCTGCCAGACTCACCTCGAGGGGCGCATTGTGCATGGAGGTGAACTGCGTGGTCTGCCAGTCCAGGTTGCCGAGGTACAAGGGATGGTCGAGCGTACCTCCGGCATCCAGCCCAAGCCGCAGATCTCCTCCGTGTACGGTGATCGGCGCCTTGGTGTTGTTGTAGAGAACCCACCCGTCGACGAGCAGCAGGCGCCGGATGTGCAATTGGAAAAGCGCGTCGCGCAATGGCTTATTTTTAGAGGCAGGCCGCGCAGGCGCGGGCACGTTTGTCGTGCCGTTCTTTTCAACTCGGATGTGCAGGTGTGGCCTCTGGACGACCAGCTCATTCAGTGAAATTCTGCGGCCCCAGAAGGAATCGATGCGCAGCCCGGCCCGCACTTCCTCGGCGGCAAAAAGAGGCTCCGTCCCCGCGGACTCTCTCCCATGGATCACCACACCCTTTATGGTTGCTTGCATGGCGAGCCATTGAATGGATACACTCCGCAACTCAACCTTACCGCCAGTCAGCTGTTCCAAACGGCCTACGAGCAGCCGGCTCAACAATGGGTTGCCCGCGCCGCTGCCGAAAAAAATCATCAGACCCGTGACGATCAGGAAGATCTTTGCGCCGAGAATCCAGGCGACGTGACGCAGCCAACGCCACTTCCGGCGGCGGGTCTCGCGCGTCATTTAGATCCTCCCTCCAGGAGAATGTCGATGTGCAGGCGCGCCCGGCTCTCCTTAAGCCACTTCTCTGACTGTTCGTTGATTCCGCGCTGCACCAACGCTTCCTGAATAAGGTCGTGCGCGGCATCTAGCGACGGTGGTTCCTGCCCGCCAGCCTTGGCCTGCGGCACGATGGTGTCGCGATAAAAATCTTCAATCGCCTGGGGATCGACTTGCACGGCAGGGCGAAAGCGCGAGTCCAGATAGTTGCTCAAGTACAGTTCGGAAGCTACGATTTCCCGCACTTGCGAATCGCTCAACCCGCTCTGCTTTCTGCCGGCCTGGTATTGCTCTGCTGAGGTGAACGACTTCCGCAGACGCTCCAGGGTGCCGTCAATCTCGGCGTCGGAGGGGTGCGGGAATCGCGACACATCGGCCTCGGTTCGTACCATCCACTGGTCGATCAGCCGGTCGAGAATGTGGGCGTCGGTTTCCGATTTTCCGTCAAGGAATCGCTGGTAGCGGCTGAGCACACGAATGTCACTCAATAGGATGATGTCATTTTCAACCCGCGCGGCAATGCCGTCCACGATCTCCTGTGATGCCAGGAGTCCCGCCGCATTCCCAACGAGCAGCGAGACCAGAAAAACGCGCATGGCCAGGCCCCCCACTAGAAGGTCGACCCCAGATTGAAAAAGATTTGGAAACCGGGGAGTCTTGTGCCTTGCTGCCCCAGCGAGCCAATCTGGCAAGTTGGAGCATCGCCCGGACAGGGAATCGGAATAACAAACGAAGGACGATTGAGCTGATAGCCGAAATCGATGCGAATCGGACCCACCGGCGTCTTATATCTCACCCCCAAACCCAAAGTGTGCGCAAAATAATTGAGCTCATTGGTGCAATTCGTGGCGCACACTGGCATGTTCGTCGGCCCGGCAGGTGAGGCGGGATTTTGCAGTGCGAAGGTGGGCTCCGGCAGCATGGTGCGCAAGGAGATCCGGCTTAGCCGGCTATACACGTTGCCGCCGTCATAGAAGATTGCGCCGCCCAGAGACGTGCCGACGAAGGGCAAGCGCATGGGAAAGCGGAATTCCTGATTGAGCACCAGCATAGCCTGGCCACCAACCGGGAAGCCCGTGCAGGCGTCGCGCGGTCCAGCTTGATTGAGCGCGAAGCCGCGCAGGGACGTTCCGCCGCCGGCAAAGAAACGCTCCGGTAGGGGGATGATCGTTGGGCTCGGTCCTGAAGGTGCCGTACCGGCGGTGCACTGCCCGGGCGCGGGGGCCGGGAAACTCAGGGAAACGGTGTCGCGATAAGGTACCAGGAAGCCCAAGCGCATGGAACGCGCAAAACTGAAGCGCCGCTTGATCGGGTAGTAGGTGGAGTTTTGAAAGAAGAACCGCAGGAAACTGGCGCTCGAACCAAGACTCGTAGCTGCATTGCCGAAGTCGGCGCTGTTAAAACTGCCTTTCGCGGCGTCGGCGGGATTGTCGCGCGAATCGCGGAACCAGGTTAGTCCGAATTGGGAAACCAGTGTGGGCTGGTTGAAGAGCGGAATTTCCTCGCTCAAGATCTTGAGATTCGAAACACTAACGCGGCGGAAGGTGTAGTGATAAAGCACCGTCGTCAGTGGCGTTACTTGATCGGTCAATTGCACCGAACCCTCGTAGCGTTCTTCCGTAAATGTATTGATGTCGCGCGTTTTCTCCGCAAATGTGGTCGCCTGAAAGCTGAAGTGTGGATTGGCAAAGGTGTTGGGCGCCGAATACCCCAGCAAAGCGCGCCCCTGCAATGTGCTGCCACGCAGTTTGAAGGAGAGCGAGTCCCCGCGCCCGGTAAGATTCAGTTTGCTGACCTCCAGAATTCCGCGAGGAGCGGCCTGGATCTGCGCTTCGGTCGGGCTCGTCGTGCTGGCGAGCCTCTGCACTTCGAAGCCGCCGCCGTAGGCCACCGTGTAACGCTTGGCTTCCTCAACCAGAACGGCGATATCCTTCTCAGGATTCGTTCCGTTGGGATTCTGAGGCTCGATGGTGACACGATTGAAGACCCCCAGGTTATACAGCCGCCTTTGCGATTCAACAACGTCGCCTTCGCGCAGCGGTTCTTTGACTTTGATGTGCACTTCTCGGCGGATCACTCCCGGTCGCGTGTGCTCATAGCCGCCAATTAGAATGCGCCGCACGCGCGTTTGCGGACCTTCCTGGATGTGATACACCAGGCGAACCGCCCCGGCTTGCTCAATGGCCGGTATGGACTCTTTTTCCGTCCCTTCTTTTTTTTGCTTTTTCTCGGAGGAAACCGTGTTCATGCCGGGATCCGCCTTTTGTGCCGCCGGATCTAGGGAGACGCGTTCAGCGGTTGCCGTGAAGCTGGCCTCGGGAAATCCTTCGTTAAAATAAAGCGCCAGAATGTTGTCCCGGTCGGTGGTCACACTGAAGTCGGAATAGGGCTGCCCGGGAGTCGAGCCGACCACGCCGAGCAGTTCGTCTTTCTTGAAGACATGATTCCCCTCCATCGAGAGGGAAGCGACGCGCGTCTGCTTGCCTTCCTGAATCACGAAGCGGATAAACAGATCGCCCTCTTTGCCTTTGTAGTTGTCTTCGGTCTGTTGCTCCACGGTGGCATCGAGAAAACCGTTGGCCTGGTAAAGGGTGCGTATCGATTGCGTGTCGGAATCAACCAGCCGGCGGCTAAAACGCCCCGCCGAGCCGAAGGCACCGCCGAAAACTTGCAAGCGGCTGCGCAGCAATTCGGTGTCGAAGTACCGGTTTCCGGTGATTTCTATTCCCATCAGTTTGTGGCGAGCGCCCCGTTCGACGGTGTAGGTAATGACCTCTTCTGTGCCTCGCGCCACCCCGTGATCGGACTTCATTTCATGCGTTTCCGTCGTGTAATTCACATCGGCGTCGAAATACCCCCGGCGTTCGAGCCGCTCGCGAACATTACGTTTTCCTTCTTCCAGAAGATCCGCGTCAACCGCGCCCTCCTGATAGATGGGGATCAGTTTTTTCAGCTCGCTTTTGGAAAACGTCGCGCCCTTCAAGGTCACCTGTACGCGCGGTCCTTCCGTTACATCCAGGTCCAGAGGAATGGTGTTCTTCGCCGCATCATAGTTGTCCCGGCGCACGGCGGCTCGCCCGCTGAGATGCCCCTTCTTGACCAGAAATTTCCGGATGCGGTCGGTCCCGCGCTGCAGCTTGGCCGAAGTGATCTGGCCTCCCGATTTCATTCTCAATCGCGAGAGGACTTCGGCGTCGCGATATTCCGTGCCGTTCTTCAGCTGGATGATTCCCACGCGCGCGCGGCGCCCGGGCTTCACGTGCACAACAATGTCCATCTGATGGGTCTCCGGATGCGGCACCGTTTCCGCGGAGACCTCGGCCTGATACAAGCCCTCTTCGCGAAGCGTCTCTCGCAACCGTTCCAACGCCTCGCTGACGGCGGCCACCCGGTAGGTTTGGCCAAGTGTGAGCTGCATGGCCGCCGCCGCTGAGGCATCGCTCGGTGGCGCGGTGAGCCCGGCGATGCGCACCTGGTTGATAAACAGATTCTCCCGCACCACGAAATCCAATCGCACGCCGTCCGCTACCGGAGTCACGACCGCGCGCAGATCGGCGTAATCGCCCGTGCGGTAAAGCGCGCGCAGGCTGTCCGCGATTTTTCCCTGGTCCAACGTTTTGCCGGTCTCTGCCGCGATTCCGGAGGGCGTGTTGGATAGCTCTTGGCCATCTTCTTTGACCATGCGGATCGCCACTATCTTCGGTTCTTCCTCGACGGCACCTGTCACCGACCTGCCCGGCGGCGCCTGGGCGCGTGTTGACGCGGCTCCCGTCAGGAGCACAAGCGCGAAAATGCCTCGCCATCCATTGGCCCAGCCCGATTTCATATTTCCATTCGCTCAGACGAAGGGTAGCACAGCGGCGTTGCCTGCCCGGTCCGCTTTGGCGCTATCATGTAACTTAGGCAGGCGCGGCTACAGTGCCTGCCGGGACCGTACCTTTCGTGAACGCTGCGCTCCAGGAAAAATACTCGCGCCAGATGCTTTTCGCCGGGATCGGCCCGGCAGGGCAGCAACGGCTTCTCGCCTCCCGGGCGGCCGTCGTCGGCTGCGGCGCAATCGGCGCCGCGGCAGCGAATCTTCTGGTTCGCGCCGGCGTCGGCTACCTGAGAATCATCGATCGCGATTTCGTGGAGCCCTCCAACTTGCAGCGGCAGACCCTCTTCGAGGAGTCCGATGCTCTCCACGTTCTTCCCAAGGCGGTCGCCGCGGAGCGCAGGCTGCGCTCGATCAATTCGTCCGTGGCCGTCGAAGGTATCGTCGCCGATCTCAGCCCGCGCAACGTGGAAGCAGTTCTCGCTGAAGTCGATGTGCTCCTTGACGGCACCGACAATTTCGAAACTCGCTTCTTGATCAACGATGTGGCCGTGAAATCCGGCCGGCCTTGGATCTACGCGGCCGGCGTGGCCAGTTACGGGCTGACCATGACCATCCGTCCCGGGGCCACGCCCTGCCTTGCCTGTCTTCTCGAATCCGGCACTCCCGACCAGGGCCTTGAGGAGACCTGCGACACGATCGGCGTTCTCGGGCCGATCGTCAACCTGATCGCCTCGCTGGAAGTCGCCGAAGCTTTGAAACTCCTCTCCGGCCACCCCGAGGCTCTTCATGGGCGCTTGCTCTCTTGCGACGTGTGGACCGGCCGCATGCAGTCCCTCGGTGCGGCTCGCAATCCACAATGCCGCGCCTGCGCCCGGCGCGATTTCACCTATCTCCAAGGAGAAGCCCAGCCCCGTATCACCATGTGCGGGCGTGATTCCGTTCAGATCCACGAACGTGCCCGCGCCCTCGACCTCGGCGTTCTCGGAGTCCGATTGAGACCCCTCGTCGACAACCTGCGGCAGAATGATTTTCTGCTGCGCTTCCGAATTGCGCCTTATGAAATGACCGTCTTCGCTGACGGACGCGCCATCCTCAAGGGCACCCAGGATCCCGCCGTGGCGCGCTCACTCTACGCCAGGTACATCGGCGCCTGATCCTTCCTTTTTTGCAAGCGCCGTTAGAGCCGATTCAAAACCTGTCTCCGGTTGGGCGTTTTCGAATTACCTGCGCCGCCAAAAGCTAGCTTTTGAACCGGAGTGCTCGAGAAGCGGAGAAAAACAAACGGAGAAAGCACCGGGAGACCAACAACAAGAAAATACAGCGACTTCAACTTTTCTGAAAAACAGTTTAGAACTGGCAACTTTATAACCGCTTCTGGGCTGTTTTTCTATCGCGTGTGCCCGGAGCGTCCGAACGAACTCCGCATGTTCGAGCGGTCGAGGTTTTCACGCAGATTCATCAGCGTAAGGAAGGTGCTCAATATTCGCGCTTTCAAGTCGTCCGTCAGGTGCAGGCCGCTGGTGGCCACGCGCGCCAGGCGTTCTCCGTGCTCGGTGATGAACTTCATGATTTCACGCTGGCGTTCCTGCGGCGCGTTGCCCAGCGCCGTCTCACGCCGCATCTCCGAGCAGCTGCTCTCCAGCGTGAGCGTGAAGTGCAACACGCAGAGCCGCTGCTCGGCGAGTGCCGGTGGCGTATCGTTCTTGCATCCCGTAGTTTGGCAAGACGTTTCCATGGGCCGATGGCGCTGAACCATAGGTTACATCCCCGGCGCAGAAAATCCAGTGCGCATCGCGCGGGTAGTACGAATCTTACATGACTTGCTTCTCTCGCGTCTCGCGCTACCGCACGGGCCCACAAGAGTTTTTCGGAAACCCATTGACAGCGGTATGCAGTCGCATGTATAAAAATACAGAGGCAAGTATCCTCGATCGCCATGAGCACGCACAAGACATTTCGTCAGGGTCAAATCCTCCGCTTGGTGGCGGATCAGCGGATCGCCAATCAGGAAGAGCTGCGGCGCCGACTGGCTAGCCAACAACTCCGCGTAACCCAGGCCACTCTTTCGCGCGACCTGCAAGAACTCCGGCTGATAAAGACGCACGCGGGCTACAAGCTGGCCACCGCACTGCCCGAAGAGCCGGCACCTTTGCACCCGCTCGCTCGCGCCCTCGGCGAGTTTCTTCTCGATATCCGGCCTGCGGAAAATCTTCTGGTTTTGAAGACGCCTCCGAGCGGCGCCCAGCCGCTGGCGGCCGCCGTCGATGGCGCTAAATTCACAGAAATCGCGGGAACCATCGCGGGTGACGATACGGTCCTGATCATCACCCCCAACAAGAAATCACGCGAATCCCTCGAGAGGAAGATCGCCGCCCTGGTGAAATGAGAAATCGCCGCCAAGTCGCGGTTGTGGGTGTCACCGGCTACACCGGTCTTGAACTGGCGCGGATTCTTCTGCGTCATCCCGCGCTTCAGCCGCCGGTCTTCTACGTCCGCGAAACAAACGGCGCGAAATGCCTCGCCGAACTCTTCCCACAGTTCCGCGGCTGGGGCCAGGCAGCGCTCCGACCTCTTTCGGTTGAGGCCATCGCTTGCAGCGGCGCGGGCGCCGCGTTTCTTGCGACTCCCCACGAAGTTTCCGTGGAATTGGCGCCCGCCTTGATCAAGGCCGGTCTTTCTGTCGTAGATTTGAGCGCAGCATTCCGCTTTCGCGAAGCGGAAGCCTTTACATCCTGGTACCAGCTGGCCGCGCCTCACGCCCAATGGCTTCGGGAAGCTGTCTACGGCATTCCGGAGCTCTATTCGGGCGAAATTGCCAAGGCTCGCTTGGTTGCGAATCCGGGCTGTTATGCGACCAGCGTGATTCTTGCCTTGCGGCCTCTGACTCAAGCAGGCTGGCTTGCTCCCGGCGCCGGCGTCGTTTGCGACTGCAAGTCCGGCGCCAGCGGCGCCGGCAAAGATCCTCGCCGTGACCTGCACTTCGTCGAAGTGGATGAAAATTTCAAGGCTTACAGTCTCTTCAACCATCGTCACACGCCGGAAATTCTCGAACACACTGGTCTGTCGGAGTCGCAAGTTGTTTTCTCCACGCACCTGCTGCCGCTGGCACGCGGTATTCTTTCCACCATTTACGTTTCGCTCGCCCAACCGCAGACTGCTGCGGACATTGAAACGCTCTACCGCAAGTTCTATGCCGGGCGCCCGATGGTTCGCCTGTGGTGCGCCGGGACGCTCCCCGAACTGCAACACGTCGCGCACACTAATTTTTGCGACATCGGATTCGCACTGGACAAATCTGGACGCCGCCTGGTTATCGTCTCGTGCCTGGATAATCTTGGAAAAGGCGCTGCCGGCCAGGCCGTACAGAATTTCAACCTTATGTTGGGAATAGAGGAGCAAACCGCACTTCAATGAGAATCGTAATCAAATTTGCAGGAGCATTGCTCGAAGACGACGCCACGGTGTGGTCTGTTGCCCGGCAGGTCGCCACGCTCGCCCAGGAAGGCCACAAAATTCTCGTCGTGCACGGCGGCGGCCGACTCTTCACCGCCACGCTCAAGCGCATGGCCATCGAAAGCAAGTTCATCGCGGGGTTGCGCGTTACCGACCGCGAAACGCGCGATGTGGCCGTCATGGTGTTCGCCGGTTTGCTGAATAAGAAGTTGACCGCGGCAATCTCTGCCGAAGGGCAGCCCGCCGTGGGGGTCTCCGCCGCGGATGCTCGCTGTTTCGTCGCCGAGCCAATGGTGCACAACGAAGTCGAAGGCCGCCTGGGCTTCGTCGGTTACCTCACCGGATTGAACGCGCAATTCATCGAATCCCTCTGGCGCGAAAAGCTTCTACCCGTTGCGCCGTGCCTCGGCCTGGGCCCCAACAATGAGTTGTACAACATCAACGCCGACCACATGGCGGCTGCCTGCGCGGAATATCTGGCCGCCGACCAATTGATCTATCTCACGGATGTCGCCGGCGTTCTCGATGGGGAGAGAGTTCTCTCGGTGGTCACTTGCGAGGACATTGAGCGCTTGGTCCAATGCCGCGTCGTTTCTGGGGGCATGGTTCTCAAGCTCGAAGCCGCCAAGCGGGCCATCGAAGGCGGCGTCCGCGAAGTCCGCATCGTCGGCGGCACTTCACCCGAAGCCTTGTTGCTGTCCTCGCACGCGGCCGAGACATCCGCCAATGACAGGGTGACGTCCATCCCTGGAACGCGCGTCCTGCGGGTACCTTTGGCCGCTGCCCAAGCGGCTCTTTCGGTGGCTTGATGGGACCTTTGGCCACAAAGAAGCCCCTGTCGCGTTCCATGCGCAAGCCCAAACATGGTCTGGCAAAAACCGCCAAATCAGACACGCGCCTGCTGGACGCCGAGAAGTTCCTTCTGCCTACCTACAAGCGCCAGCCGGTAGTCATGACCCACGGCCGCGGCGCCTACGTTTTCGATTCCACGGGAAAAAAGTATCTCGATTTTCTTGGCGGTATCGCCGTAAACGCGCTCGGACATGCGCATGCCCGCATCGTGAAGGTAATCCGCCGTGAAGCCGCGCGCGCCATTCACCTCTCCAATCTTTTTCATAATGCCTACCAAGGCCCGCTCGCGCGCAAACTGGCAGCGTGGTCCGGGATGGATCGCGTCTTTTTCTCGAACAGCGGGACGGAAGCCATTGATGGCGCGATGAAGCTCGCGCGCCTGTTTGGACGCCAGTCCAGCGAGGCTGCGGGGACGACAGCGAAGAAGCACCGTTTCCTGGCCCTGGAGAATTCTTTTCATGGGCGCACGTTCGGGGCCATCAGCGTCACTTCCACGGAAAAGTATCGGTTGCCCTTCGCGCCCGTCGTTCCCGGCGCGGAGTTCGTGCGTTTCAACGATGTGGCCGATCTCCAGGCGAAGTTCGACGAGACCGTGTGCGGCATCCTTTTGGAAACGATCCAGGGCGAAGGCGGGATCTATCCCGTCAGCGAAGCTCTCTGGAATCGCGCTCGCGCCCTCGCCACCGAGCACAGCGCTCTCCTGATCGCCGATGAGATTCAATGCGGACTCGGCCGCACCGGCCGCTACTTCGGCTATCAGAAGTTTCGATCGAGACCGGATATTGTCTTGATTGCCAAGCCTCTCGCCGCCGGCCTTCCGCTGGGCGCCATACTCACCACCGAGGAGGTTGCCTCGCGCATCTCTCCGGGGATTCATGGGACCACGTTTGGCGGCGGCCCGCTGGCCTGTAGAGTTGCCCTCGAGTTCCTCAACATCGTCGAGGACCAGGAGCTGCTCGAAAATATCCGCACGCGAGGCGCGGAGCTGCGCGAGGGCCTCACGAAACTAGCCGCCAAGTTCGACTTCGTCCGCGAAGTCCGCGGCGAAGGCCTGATGATCGGTATCGAACTTTCCATCGAAGGCGCGCCTTTTGTCAGCATGGCCATGCAGCGTGGTTTGCTGATCAATTGCACCCGCGAATTTACGTTGCGCTTGCTGCCGCCGTTCATCATCACGCGCGCCGAGGTGCGCGAATTTCTCAGGCTCTTTGAACTTGTTCTTCGAACAACCCCACAGCAGGCCGCCGCTTCAGGTTCCGGCAAGACCGCGAATCCTGAGCGGGCTGTGCTTGCGGCGGTAAGGTGAAAAAATGACCACCACGACGTTAGTTGCGCCTGTATCTTTGACGAAAGATCTCCTCACCGGAGCGGAGTGGAGCCCGGCGGACGCGCGTGAATTGCTCCAGCTTGCGGCGGACATCAAAGCGCGCCCGGTCCGTTACGCCTCCACGCTCCACGGCAAATTCATCGCGCTGATTTTTGAGAAGCCCTCGCTGCGCACCCGTGTCACCTTCGATGTCGGCATCCAGAGTATGGGTGGTTCCGTCGTTTTCCTGGACCACACGCAAGCGTCCGCATCTCTCGGTGCGCGCGAGTCCATCGCCGATGTCGCTCGGAACCTGGAGCGCTGGGTACAGGGCATCGTCGCGCGGGTTTACCATCAGCGGGTCCTCGAGGAAATGGCCGCCAATGCCGGCATCCCCGTGATCAACGCGCTTTCCGACGAGTTTCATCCCTGCCAGGCGCTTGCCGATTTCTTTACCCTGGAAGAGAAATTTGGCACCCTGCGCGGTTTCAAGCTTGCTTATGTTGGCGACGGCAACAACGTCTGCCACTCGCTGATTTATCTGGCCGCCCGCCTCGGCGTGCACCTGCGCGTTGCCACGCCCGCGGAATACGCGCCCCGGCCTGAAGTTGTCGCCGACGGCAAGCGCATGGCTCGCGAGACGAAAGCCAAAATCGAAATGATGACCGACCCGCGCGAGGCCGTCCGCGGCGCGATGGGCGTGTACACCGATTCCTGGACCAGCATGGGTTTTGAAGCCGAGGGGCAGGTGCGAAACACCGTGTTCCAGCCTTATCAGGTGAACGCCGAGCTGATGTTGCTCGCCGCGCCGGACGCCGTGTTCATGCACTGCCTTCCGGCGCACCGCGGCCTGGAAGTCACGCCGGAAGTACTCGACGGCTCGCAGTCGGTGGTCCTCGATCAATCCGAAAACCGCATGTACGTGCAGAAGGCCATCCTGCATACGCTATTCTGATCGAGCGATGCTAGTTTCGCCCTCCCATGGAATTTTCTTTCTAGGGGCGCCCGCGGCGGCGGCCTGCGCTCCAGCTTGGCGACGTCTATACCGAAGAGAGGAATCGTGAATAAGCAATTGAACAAGCCCAAGAAAGTGGTACTCGCCTACTCCGGAGGACTCGACACCTCCATCATTATTCCCTGGCTGAAGGAAAACTACGGCTGCGAAGTCATCGCCGTAATCGGTGACGTCGGCCAGCAGGAAGACCTGGAAGCCGCGCGCAAGAAAGCGCTCGCCACTGGCGCTTCATCCGCGCATGTAGAAGATCTCCGAGAGGAATTTGTGCGGGACTACATCTGGCCGACGCTCCGCGCCGGAGCGATTTACGAACACACCTATCTCCTCGGCACTTCCATGGCGCGGCCCGTCATCGCCAAGCGCCAGGCGGAAATTGCTCGGGCGCTCGGTGCCGATGGTCTCTCGCACGGCTGCACGGGTAAGGGCAATGATCAAGTCCGTTTTGAATTGGCTTACAAAGCCATTGCGCCCAGTATCCAGATCATTGCTCCCTGGCGCGAATGGGACATCGATTCCCGCGAAGACGCCATTGCCTACGCGCAGAAGCACAACGTCCCGGTCGAGCAGAGCAAGAAAAACATCTACAGCCGCGACCGCAACATCTGGCATCTCAGTCACGAAGGCGGCGAGCTCGAAGATCCCGCCAACGCGCCAAGCGAAGCGATGTGGCAGTGGGTTGTTTCGCCGGAAAAAGCGCCTGACAAAGCGGAAGAAGTCGAAATCGGATTCGAAGCCGGCACCCCCACTTCGGTCAACGGCACGAAACTCGGTCCCGTCGATCTGCTCACGACGCTCAACGAAATCGCCGCGAAACACGGCATTGGCCGCACCGATCTTGTCGAAAATCGCCTCGTGGGGATGAAATCGCGGGGCGCCTACGAAACTCCTGGCGGCACCCTGCTCGTCAAAGCCCATCAGGAACTGGAGCGGCTCGCCGTCGACCGCGAGACCGCGCATTTCCAGCAGGCGCTTTCACTGCGCTACGCCGAGCTGGTTTACTACGGCTTGTGGTTCGCACCGCTGCGCGAAGCACTCGACGGATTCTTCAACGTCGCGCAGCAGCGCGTCACCGGCGCCGTGGGCCTCAAATTGTGGAAAGGCACGCTGAATGTCACCAAGCGCGTTTCGCCTTTCTCGCTCTACCGCGCCGATCTTGCCAGCTTTACCATGGGCCGCTACAACCCCAAGGACGCCGAAGGTTTCATCAATTTGTTTGCGCTGCCCGTCACCGTGCGCCCCAAAGCCAAAGCGGAGACAAATTCGTGAGCACCACCTCGACTGGTGTGACGATCATCCCGAGGGGATCCCATGAGCATCGCCCAAGGTTCTCGGCTGAACCATCAGCAACCTAGCGACCCTGGCCATATGACCGAACGCAAAGACCACCGGCTGTGGGGAGGACGCTTCGAGCGCGCGCCGAACGAGCGCTTCGCTCGGTTCCAGCGCTCGTTTGGGTTCGATCGCCGTCTCTTGCCTTATGAGATTGCCGTTGATCGTGCCTGGGCCAAGGCTCTGGAGCCCATCGGCATTTTTACCGCGGCCGAAGTGAAAGAAACCCTTGCGGCGCTCGAGAAGATTTCCGAGCGGGCCAAGACGGATTCCGCTTGGCTCGAAGCGTTCGGGGCTGACGCGGAAGACGTCCACCACTTCGTCGAAAAAGCGCTGGTCCAAGAACTAGGCGCGCTCGGGTGGAAGCTGCATACCGGCCGCAGCCGCAACGAACTTGTCGCCACCGATTTCCGTTTGTTCGTCATCGACGCTGCCAGGGAGATTCAGGGCATCTTGGAGGCTTTGCTCGACGCCTTTCTGCAGCAAGTGAAAGCCAACCTCTACGTTCCCATGCCGGGGATGACCCATATGCAGCCTGCGCAGCCGATCTTGCTTTCGCATTTTCTGCTTGCTCACGCCGAGGCGTTTACTCGCGACATTCGGCGCCTCGAGCACGCTGCGGCAAGCGCGGACGCCTGTCCGATGGGCTCGGGCGCGCTCGCCGGGAATTCCTTCGCGATTGATCGCCCCGCGATTGCGCGCGAGCTTGGATTTTCCCGCATCACGGCGAACAGCCTCGATGCTGTCGGCGACCGCGATTTTGCGCTCGATTATCTGTTTGCTCTCAGCGGGATGGCCACACATCTTTCGCGCCTTGCCGAGGACTTCGTGATTTTCGCATCGCAGGAATTTTCCTACCTCGTCCTGCCCGACGAGTACTCGACGGGCAGCAGTCTTATGCCGCAAAAGAAAAATCCCGATTGCTGGGAATTGATTCGCGGCAAAACCGGCCGTATCACCGGTGCTCTTTTCGGTTTGCTCATGACGCTCAAAGGATTGCCGACGAGTTACCAGCGTGACCTCCAGGAAGACAAAGAAGCCCTGTTCGCCGCGCATGACCAGGTCATGGACATGATTGCGGTTGCAACCGGCGCTGTCGCTTCTACAAGATTCAACGCCGAACGCCTGCAGACGGCAGCCTCCAATCCTGCCCTGCTCGCAACGGAGGCCGCCGACTATCTAGTGCACCAAGGAATTCCCTTCCGTCAAGCGCACGACATCATTGGCAAAGTGCTGCGCGAAGCCGAGAAGCAAAATGTTTCCTGGACGGCGCTGCCCCTCGAGGCTCTCAAGAAAATCTCGCCGGCATTTGAAGCCGATATCGCGAAGGGCCTCAGCGTGGAGGCGGCGCTCGCCGCGAAAAAAGTTCCCGGCGGTACCGCGCCCGAAAATGTGCGCGCTGCCCTTGCCGATTTGGAAGGACGTCTCAACAAAAAAGTCACCAAAACAGGAGCCAAGCCATGAAGGCCAGCCAAGCAACGAAGCATCAATCTCCCCTCGCAGCGGTTGCCGAGGATCGGAGGTCCCATCCGGGAGCGGCGCGCTAGTCATACGGATGTCCCCTTGATAAAGCACGCACTTTCGGAAGCGTCCCTGCCGCGCGGGTTTCGCTTCGCCGCCACCGCCTGCGGCTTGAAGAAAACCGGTGCGCTCGATCTCGCGATTCTTTCGAGCGACGCGCCGGCTTCGGCGGCCGCCGTCTTCACGCAGAATCTGGTGGTTGCCGCACCCGTGCTCATCTCCAAGGAACACTTGCGCGCCTCGAAGGGCCGCATGCGCGCCGTGGTGGTAAACGCTGGCAACGCCAACTGCGCCACCGGCTCGGCAGGCCGCGTCGCCGCCGAACGCACGGTTGCCGAAACCGCCAAGCGCCTCGGCTGTGCGCCACAAGAATTGTTTGTTTGCTCGACGGGCGTCATCGGCGTGCCTTTACCGCTGGAAAAGATTCTTCGCGCGCTGCCGGTCATCGCCCGTCATCGCCGTTCTTCCGCGCGCTCCTTCGCGGAGACTTCTCTGGCCATTTGCACCACCGATACGCGTCCGAAGACCGCCGCGGCTTCGTTTAAGATGGTCGGCAAACGGATTAACTTGGTGGGCTGCGCCAAAGGCGCGGGGATGATCCATCCGAATATGGCCACGATGCTGGCGTTTGTCGCTACGGATGCCGCAATTGCTCCTTCCCTTTTACAAAAAACGCTTCTTGACGTCACCGGACACACGTTCAATGCCATCAGCGTGGATGGCGACACTTCGACGAACGACACTTTGCTGGTTCTCGCCAACGGCGAAGCGGGAGCGCCTCGCATCAAAGCGGGTACGTCGGCGCACCGCGCCTTCACGGCTGCGCTTGAAGAAGTTTGCCGGTCGCTGGCACTGCAAATCGTCGCCGATGGCGAAGGCGCACAGCGCGTCATCGAGATCGAAGTGCGCAACGCCAAGAACGAAGCCGCCGCGCGCCGCATCGCGGAAACGATTGCCACTTCGCCGCTGGTGAAAACGGCCTTCGCAGGCGGCGACCCCAACTGGGGTCGTATTTTCGCGGCGGCTGGGCGTTCGGGCGTTTCCTTTGACGTCTCGCGCGTGGATATCAAGATGGCGGGCATCCCCGTACTGCGGCGTGGACAGCCGGTCCATTTCAACGAACGCGCCGCAAGCAATCGTCTGCTCTCCGAACACGTTCAACTCGTCGTGGATCTGCACGCGGGCCAAGCCATGGCCCGTTACTGGACCTGCGATTTCACAGCTGAGTACGTGCGTATCAATGCGAGTTATCGCACTTAAAAGGAAGCTCGCGGTCGACGATTCTCCGTTAGATGAACGGAAGAGATGACTGGTGTGCCGCTCTTTCGCGAGGTCTCCGGCCTAGGATTCCCACTTCCAATTTGCAAATTGTTCCCGGAGAGCGATTTTTTTGAATTTGCCGACGGAGGTGCGGGGAATGGCGTCGACGAAAACGAAAGCGTCGGGGAGCTGCCACTTGGCGAAGGATTGTGCAAGGAAGGCGCGCAACTCTTCCGGGGTGGCTTGAGCGCCATCTTTTAATACCACTGCGGCGAGCGGGCGCTCCTGCCATTTCGGATGGGGGATGCCGACCACACAGGCTTCTTTGACGGCGGGGTGACCCATTAATGTGTTCTCGAGGTCGACGGAGCTGATCCATTCGCCGCCGGACTTCACGAGATCTTTCGCGCGGTCCACGATCTTGACGTAGCCGGCTTCGTCCATGGTGGCGACATCTCCGGTGCGGAACCAGCCGTCGGCGGTCCAGCGATGCGCCTGGTCCGGCGAATCGTAGTAGCTGGCGGCGACCCACGGGCCACGGATTTCGATCTCCCCGGAAGTCGCGCCATCCCAGGGCGCTTCTCCCTCGGGACGCATCAAGCGAATTTCCACAAAGGGCGCCGGCCAACCCTGTTTAGCGCGGGTTTCGTATTTTTCGTCGTCGGGCCAGTCGCGCATGTGCGGCCGGAGTCCGCCGGAAGTGCCTATCGGAGTGGTCTCGGTCATGCCCCAGAGGTGCTTGATCTGTAGACCGTAACGGTCTAGGCGGCGGATCAGCTCAAGAGGCGGGGCGGTGCCGCCACAGACGATGCGGACAGGGGCGTCAAATTTCCAGCGACCGGGGTTTTTCTCCAGCGCTTCGAGGACGGCGATCCACACGGTGGGCACACCGCAGGCGATGGTCACCCGCTCGCTGACCATCAGGCCAAGCACACTCTCCGGATCGACACTCGGGCCGGGGAGAACCAGGCGTGCGCCGAGCATGGTGCAGGCGAAAGGAAGACCCCAGGCGTTGGCATGGAACATGGGAGCGACAGGCAGCACCGTGTCGAAATGGGTCATGCCAAAAACTTCGCCGAGGCCGCACGCAAAGGAGTGCAGCACCAGCGCGCGGTGGGAATATATGACACCTTTGGAATGACCGGTCGTGCCCGAGGTGAAGCACATGGCTGCGCCGTCGTTTTCGTCGAGTTGCGGATAACGAAAGTCGTCGCCAGCATCGGCGAGAAGGAGCTCGTAATTTAGAAACCCTTCCGGCATTGCGTCGGAACCATGCGGAACCACAATCACTTTTTCGAAGGGCGCGCCGCTGCGGAACTTTTCGTAAACGGGAAGAAGGATGTCATCGATCAGCAGGAAGCGGTCGCCGGCATGCCTTGCGATTCCGGCAATTTCATCTGCATGGAGCCGCAGATTCAACGTATGCAGAATGCCACCGGCACACGGAACGCCGAAGAAGGCTTCGAGATGTGCGGAGTGGTTCCACATCATGGAGGCTACGCGGTCGCCCGCCTGCAATCCGAGTTTCGTCAACGCTGCCGCAAGCCGGCGCGCGCGCCGATAGAATTCGCCATAGCAGGTGCGCGCGATGGATTTGTCCGGCTTGCGGGAGACGATTTCGACCCTCGAGAAGATCTTCCCCGCGCGTTCCAGGACGGTGGGCAGCGTCAGCGGATAATCCATCATCGTGCCGCGCATAAGAACCTCTCGGGCGGGGAGCAAATTGGGCGCATCGTATCACTAACGCGTCCCATCTGAACACTGCGCGCGCCCAAGAAGAATCTTTGACGCGTCCTCCCCCTCGTGAACGGTCGTGAACGAGGGGGATTCTCTAAGCCGCCTCTTCGATGGGGTGTTCCTGCGTGCGCGTCGGGATATCGTGCGTCAGTTCATAGCAGCCGGCCGGGTGGTCGGTCACGGGATTGCTGAGAAACTTCCTGAGTTGATTCTGGGCCGCTACCTCGTCCACGTTCCCTGAAAAGCCGCAAGTGAAGGCTTCCGACTGGTATTCCACGCAGCTCTGTTCGTACCCCAACTGGCGACCTAGTTCTCCCCAGCCTTGCCAAAGGATGGCACGGGTCAGCCTGGACTTCTGCTTAACTTTCCTTCCGGGCTGCTCCGATGTTCCTGCGGCTGACGCGGTCATGCTCTTTGTGTGCAAGTGCCCCAGCACGATTACGGCGTGGTTTTTGACGTACCCGCTGGTGCGGTGCCGCGGGCAATTGGCGCGCCGCCGCGGGACAATTTCAGTTGCAAAAGGGGTTAATTTCCGAGACCATGCAACAGACCGCCTGAAGCATCGCGCCTGCGGTGGCCCGGCTTTCCGGACTGCTGGTCAGAGTAGCTGTCTCTTCAGCGCGCTCCGCGACTCGCATTTTAGGTTCCGGACAGAAGGAGTAAGAGGTGAAGAAGCTCTATATCGGTAACCTTCCGTTTTCCGCGACGGAAGACCAGCTCAACGAGTGGTTTTCGCAGATCGGTGTAACTCCCTCGGGCGTCAATCTAATTCGCGATCGCTTTACGGGACAGTCGCGCGGGTTCGCTTTCGTTGAAGTGACCAATGACGAAGACGCGGATCGCGCGGTGAACTCCCTGAACGGTCAGAATTTCGGCGGACGAAACCTGGTAGTGAATGAAGCACGTCCCCAGGCAGAGCGCGGCGGCGGCGGTGGTGGCGGGCGCGGCGGGTACGGCGGCGGACGCGGTGGCCATGGTGGTGGTGGTGGCGGTGGGCGTGGCGGCCATGGCGGTGGTGGCGGGCGCGGCGGTGATCGCGGCGATCGTGGTAATCGCTGGTAAGCAAGCACTCGCGAATCTGAAAGCACAGCGTCCCGGCTCCGGCCTGGGCACCTCGGTCCCTCTCAGGGAATCCTGAGTGGTATCTCTGCGTCAATCATTCATTGTTCGTTGCGGTTCTCACCTCCGCCGGTTCAACTCGTCTAATCATTGGGGGGCGGCCAGTGCTGTCCGCGGACGAGGCTTCGCGAGCGGACATCGCGCTAGGGAATACCCACCAGGCTAGTAGTATTCCGCAGCATGCAACCGATTTGGTTAGGTCGATCCCGCTCCGTCTCCCTCGGCCTGATTCGCGAGACATTCCTCTGGTAACGGGTTTGAAACAAGCGACAAGGAAATTGCCTTGCCAGCGGTCTTATGAAGTATATGAATAGGCCTGCCAATATGGGTGCCGTGCCTGGCTGAAGAGATGCGCGGCTACGGAGTGGTGAACCTTATCGGCAGGGCGTGCATCAAAAGGGACGAGGAAAATATATCAGCAGGTGAACGGTTCACGGTCAAACGTAGAATGACGACCTGGCACAAACGCGATTGGGAAAGATTTTACGAGCTGGCGCGCCGCCCCTGGCGGCATCGGCGCCCGCCGCGGCCGGTCTACTCGACGGGCTTGAATCGCGTGCTGCCGGCGCAGGGTTTCAGCTTGTCGGAGCTGGACGACGCGGGTGTGGATCTTGATCTTGCCGAGCGTCTCGGTCTGCCTGTGGACGCCGGGCGCATCGGCGCTTACGGCCCCAACGTTACCGTTCTGCGCGATTTCATCCGATCTTCGCGGCAGCCGCTATAGTCCTGCTGCTTCTGGTTCTCAATTATTCAGGGCTTTCGTCCTGATGGCGACAATGTCTATCGTTTTGGTGTCCGCTTCTTGGACAGAAATCTTCTGCCCGCGATCTTCAAATGTAGTGAGGTAATCTGGATCTTCCCAGGCACCATCTTCGACTTCCTCCCAAGCGAAGATTTTGTATTCGCCGGGTGCAATCCCTCTCAGAAGATAGCGTCCGTATTGATCCGTGGCCGCTTTCTGATAGAGACGGGATTGATCTCGGTGGGCCTCGTCCGGCACCAGCACAACCCACACCCCGGTGACGGGAAGATTGTCCTGGTCGGTGACCGCCCCTTGAACGCGAGCGCCGCGCGAGCTGATAGTTACTTCAAGGGATGCGGGGATGCCACGGAGAACGGTGAAACCTGCTTGGAGCGCATCGCTCGATCCGTAGCGAAGGGACTTAACATAGCAGTCCTTCGATTGCCCCAGCACTCCCAAACGATAGGTTCCGTCGAAAACGTCTTTCAGGACGAATGAGTTTCCCGTGACCCTGGCGGGCCCATAGAAAGAGATTCTTGAGTCCGTCGGAGCGATGCTGACGAGGAGTTCATCCCGATCCATGCTGGCCTTCCCGTCCCAGACGATTCGTCCGGGAACGGTTATTCCCGGGATGATGGTGAGATTTGCGCCTTCCACATTGGCATTGCCTACTTCGATGGATTGTCGCGCCTGATATCGCCGCCCATCTTCAAACCACAAGGCGCTTAGCGTGTAAGAGCCAGGCAGCACCCCGGTAATCTCAAAAGAGCCGTCTGGGTTTTCGACCATTGACTGATGGTCGGGCGAACCCCAAGCCACGTTGCTGTTGCGTTGCTCCAGCTGAACGATGACTCCGGTATTTGAACGCCTGCCCGCAACCAGGTTGTACACGCGGCCGCGGACCTCAAAGGTGGTCACTGGCCGCAACAGAATTTCGACAGCGGGAAGCTCTTCTCCTGCTTTGAGCGTAATCGTTGAAGCCCGCGCTGGGTCTGGACTACTGGGGTAAAAGATGGGCATGAATTCCGGCCGGGAATGGTCCCCTTCATCTTCTCGCACTTCTCCCCGGCCTACCACGTGTAGACCCGGCCGATACTTGGCGCTGACAAAGTATCGGCCCGGTTTCAAGCCAAAGAGGCGATACTCCCCAAGATCGTTCGTGGGTACGAGCACCTCTGGAGACAGCTTGCGTTTGCCGTTAAAATAGATTTCCCGTAAAGCGCTGACTTGTGCCCAAGGAAGAGGCTCGCCCTCCTCATCCAGGACTCTCCCCGCGATGACGCCCCAGGGAATGAGACGGAAAAGAACGCCGTGTAGGTCTTGCCCTGGATGTAGACGAATCTCGGCTCCGGGATCATTGGCGGTCTTCTGGCCGTACTCTTGGGTCACAAAACCTGTGCGGCTTACCTTCAGCCGGTAACGCCCGGGATCGATTCCCTTCAACTCGAAGCGGCCACCCACGTCGGTGAGCACCGAGATGGTGTGTGCAAGATCCTGCAGGCTCTGAAGCTGTACCGTCGCAGTTTTCAACGGCTCGCTCCCTGCCAGTTTCACCACCATCCCCGAAATCCCGCATTCCTCGGTTTTGGGTCTCTCGGGGAGGTTGCGCGAAGTCGTCTGCGGGGACGCCATGGTTGCAAGGAAGAGTTCGAGAAACAAGGCAGGGACAAAGAGCTTCATCGTCTTCTCGCTCCGCTTGAGTATACGACAGGAAATGAATTTTGCTCTCAACCGTAAGGTTGCTCATCCGTCTATGAAAGTGCTGGACCCTCAAATAGACTCCAGGGTCCATACTTTTGTGGTGGGGAGACGGCTTGGAACAGAACGCAGTTTGTACCATGTGCTTCGATAAGCGTAAAATAGAGGTTTGGCGCTTAGCCCCGTGACCACACCGTTCAACATCATCTCGAATACCCCGGCGGTGCCGTGGCCCTCGCCGGGTCCACCTCCCCGCCCGGATTGGCTGCGCGTCAAATTTTTCGGTGGCCAGCGCCACCAGGATCTGAAGCGCATCATGCGCACGCTCGATCTGCACACCGTCTGCGAAAGCGCGCGCTGCCCGAACATGGGCGAGTGCTGGGAGCACGGTACCGCGACGTTCATGATTCTGGGGGACATCTGCACACGCGCTTGCGGCTTCTGCGCCGTGCCTTCAGGCAAGCCTGTCGGGCCGCCGGATGAAGAAGAACCATTGCGTGTGGCGGAAGCGGTGGCCAAGATGGGATTGCGCTACGCGGTCGTGACTTCCGTGAACCGCGACGACCAGCCCGACGGCGGCGCGCACCTCTTTGCGCGTACCATCGAAGAGATTCGCCGCCGCGTCCCCGGCTGCAAAGTCGAAGTGCTCATTCCTGATTTTCGCGGTGATTGGAATGCGTTAGACGTCGTGCTTGCCGTGCGTCCGGATATTCTCAACCACAACACCGAAACCGTGCCGCGCCTCTATCGCCAGGTCCGCAAAGGCGCGGTGTATGAGCGCTCGCTCGAACTGTTGCGCCGTTCCAAGGCGGCACATCCTGAAATTCCGACCAAGACTGGTCTGATGCTCGGGCTGGGGGAAGAAAAGCACGAAGTCCTCGCTACCATGCAGGACCTCGCCGCGCAGGGTACCAACATTCTGACGCTCGGACAATATCTGCAACCCACTCGCGATCATTTACCCATCGTTCGCTACATTCATCCCGGTGAATTCTCCGAATACAAAGTGCTGGGCGAGGCCATGGGCTTCAGGCACGTCGAAGCCGGCCCGCTGGTGCGCTCCTCTTACCACGCGCAAGACCAGGCGGAATCGCCGGCTAAGTTACACCAGCAATTTTAGGGCAATTTTTGGAGTGGCCTGTTCTTTATCATGCCTCCTCTGTGAGTTCGACCGGAGAGGTATGCCCGGGTATGGCTTCCGCCATGCAACTGTGAGCAACCGCTCGGGCCGGTGCGGTAGCCATCGAGAGTGTCGATGGCCCAAGCTACTGCTTCATGCGCGGCCCGAGAACAACAAGCCCAATGCCGGCTACCAGGAGAGTTATCGACAGCGCTGCTGGGATTTGTGTGGTTTTTTCTTCGTCCACAGTTGCTTTGATGGGACCGAGTTTGGCCACTTCTTCCTGTTGGTGGTAGTTGAAATTGGGATGGACCAGTCCAATCACACCCAAAACCAGAAGGATGACTCCAAGAGCGATGACCAAGCGCTGCATACCTCAGACCCTTTCCTAATCGGCGCGACTGGGAGAGCAATGCCAGCAGACGCAACTCTGGGCTGGCTCGGCGCGCGGATGTCCCGTTTGACTGACAGGTCTTACTAGCGGCTGGCTGCTGCTGCGGCGGCTTTCTTGGCGGCCTTGGCTGCTGTGGAAGCCTTACGGCGGCGCTTGGTTTTCGGCGGAGTCGCGGGCGCTTCGCCGATCAGTTCGGCCGTCATAATGCTCGTCACGAACAGCTTGGGGCCATGATCGTCAAAATCCACTGCGGTGCGTTCCTGGTCAGAAGCGGTTACGATACCCAGGCCGTACATTTCATGCTTGATGGTCTGACCTTCCTGCATCACTTGCACAACGTCCTCCTTGACCGCACGCCGATAATCTCGAATCTCGTTCAGATAGACGTCCCCCGAACTCGTCAGGGGCCCTCCTGCGGAGAGGCTAAAGGCTAGGAACGTTCTCAGCCTGTAGGCCCTTGGGGCCCTTCTTCACTTCAAACTCCACTAGCTGACCTTCGTTGAGAGATTTATATCCTTCCACCGCGATGGCGGAAAAGTGTACGAAAACATCTTCTCCCGTCTGGCGCTGGATGAACCCGAAGCCCTTCGAAGCGTTAAACCACTTCATGCCTTGTTCCTTCACTTGCCAACCTCACATGCGCGATCCCGAGTTGATCGGATTCCTGCTGACCGCAAAGGTTGGACCAGCAGAGCCCCGACCGCGTCAAAAGGCCATATAAGAGCAATACACTCTGCACGATAGGATACCACAAAAGGGGCTGACTGTCCACGGTACCGACCCGGGAAACCCGGGGAGGTCAGCCCCAGCCTTTCATCTAAGTAGTTGAACAATAAGATGTTAACTGAAATTCCGTGCCGGAGACGACACCCAGAGCGAGGTATTGATTAGTCGAGGGATTCCGGCTCCAGGGTCAAGACCCCCTCACCGGAGGCCTTCTTTTCCCAATACTTGCTCACCCAAGCCTCCCAGCTCTTTCCCGCGGCCGTGTCGCGTCCAGTGAAGGCAAGTGCCGCTATTTCGGCATAGCAGATTTTCAACTTTTGGTTGGAATCTTTGGGCAGAACGCGCACAAAACTGGTTGTAAGAGAAGACCCGGTCGTCCGATCGAACAAGTAACCTTCGATTCTTGAATTATCTTTAAGAGTTAGCGTCACATCACCGCGATAGTCGAAGGCTTTCTCGAGAGCCACGCGCAACTCTTCTTCCGTGGCCAGCTTGGGCACCCACCCTTGGACGCTTTCATGAACGGTGCCGGGGGCCACTTCCAGCGTGTCGGGGTTTAGCGGAGAACCCTCCGTGTGGCTGGGCCGGTCCGCGTGCCGCGGACCCGTCACGCGCGGGTCTCCTCAGGCTGGCTCTTGTCGGCTTGGATTTGCACCAGAGGGTTATAGGAATGCACCGGCCTAGCCGGTTCATTCAGCATCGCCAGGGCATCCGAATCTTGGTATCTTGTCGACAACTCAGCCTTTACGGTGGCCCACAATCCCGCCAAGCCGCTGAAGGTGTGATCCACGGCGGAAGCTTCATATCCGCTGTGCACCATACAGTTCGCGCACTTGGGATTGCCAGACTCCGTGCCGTAGTTCTGCCACGCGGTGGCGCTCTGCAGTTCTTGGAACGTGTCCACGTACCCGTCCTGCAGCAAGTAGCAAGGCTTCTGCCAGCCGAAGACGTTGTAGGTCGGCATGCCCCACGGCGTGCAGGCATAGGTTCGCTTGCCCATCAGAAATTCGAGAAACAGCTTCGATTGGTTGAACTGCCAACTGGCCTTCCTATTCGACAAAATGGCCCGGAACAATCGCCGCGTGCGTGCCCGCCCGAGGAAGTGCTTTTGGTCGGGTGCCTTGTCGTAGGAATAGCCGGGAGAGAGCATCATGCCTTCGACGCCCAGCTCCATCATTTCGTCGAAAAACGCGCGGACGCTCTTGGGATCGGCGCCGTCGAACAACGTGGTATTGGTTGTAACGCGGAAGCCCTGTTTCACCGCTTCCTTGATCCCTTCGATGGCCAGATCGTAGCCACCCTCGCGGCAAACGGAAAAATCGTGATGCTCTCTTTGCCCATCCACGTGCACCGAGAACGTCAGGTATTTGCTGGGCTTGAAAAGAGGAAGCTTTTCTTTGAGCAGCAGCGCGTTGGTGCATAGATAGATGTACTTCTTCCGCGCCACCAGCCCCTCGACGATTTTCTCGATCTGCGGGTGCATCAGGGGCTCGCCGCCGGGAATCGAAACCATCGGCGTGCCGCACTCCTCTACGGCCTTGAAGCATTCTTCCGGGCTCAATTCCGTTTTCAAAATGTGTGCGGGATATTGGATTTTACCGCATCCCGCGCATGCCAGATTGCAGCGGAACAGCGGCTCCAGCATTAGCACGAACGGGTAGCGCTTCTGTCCCCGCAGCTTTTGCTTCAGGACGTAGGTCGCAACCGTCCACATTTGTGAAATTGGTACGGGCATCTTTCCTGTTTATTTCCAAGATTGGACAGCGCTGTATCAGGGCCCCAGGGTCGCTGCGATCCACCCGAGACCGCCAGCCACTATTGTAACCGAGAACCGGCGATTCCGACTCGTCTGCCTTTACTCCGATGCAATCGCCTGTTCCTTCCTGGCATGGCACGTGCACTGCGATAGAGGATGCCTCCGCCTGCCCGAATGAACCGTCTAGCTGGTCGCGAAGGTTGTACCACCGCTTCGGGGGTAGAATCGACCGGTATCAGAGACCAAGAAGCTGCTGCGCTTATGCCACGAAAAAATCTCCTGAGTCTTTTCTCGGACTTGGCCCGCTTCGGTGGCGACGTCGCTGTCATCCAAAGACGCGGCTACCGACAGGAAAAGCTGACGTACACGGAACTTTACGCCTTGGCCCTTTTCTGGAGTCATGCGCTCGCTGGACGGAGCGTGGTCCCAGGTGATCGCGTCCTTCTCTGGGGTCCCAATTCTGTCCAGTGGGTCGCTTGCTTTTGGGGCATTCTATTGCGAGGCGCCGTGGTCGTGCCTATGGACTCCACAGCATCTTCCGATTTCGTCGAGCGTGCCATCAAGGATGCAGGCGTGAAGCTCATCTTGCGTGACCGCCAACAGGGGGAGCTGCCTGGAGCGCCACCGTCAATGATCATCAACGATTTCACGGAGATAGTAGACCGCCTGGCCCCTCCGGCAGATACCGGCGTGGACCCAGGTGCTGGTCCTAGAAGAACCACCATTGCCGAAATCCTGTACACCTCGGGCACCACCGCCGAGCCCCGCGGCGTCGTTCTCACCCACGGCAATTTTCTGGCAAATCTCGAGCCGCTGGAGCGTGGCCTCGATGAGTATCGCAAATACGAGCGTTGGTTTCACCCTTTGCGCTTCGTTACGCTCGTTCCCTTGAGCCATGTCTTCGGCCAATTCATGGCTTTGTTTGTTCCGCCGCTCCTCAGCGCCGCGGTAGTTTTCGAATCGTCCAGCAATCCCGCCGAAATTATTCGCACCATAAAGCAAGAGAGCGCCACCGCGCTCATCGCCGTTCCGCGCATGCTTGATCTTCTGCAGGCGGGAATCGAGAGAGAATTCGCCGGTCCGAGCAAATCACAGTGGCTGAACCGCACCTTGGAATACGCAAGAGGCAGGAAATTTCTCAAGCGCGCTTGGGCGTTTCGCCGAATTCACCGCCGCTTTGGCTGGAAGTTTTGGGCTTTTATCTCCGGTGGTGCAGCGCTTGCGAATGAAACCGAGGACTTTTTCAAGCGTCTGGGCTATGCCGTCGTTCAAGGCTATGGCATGACGGAGACTGCATCGTTGATCAGCCTGAATCACCCGTTTCGCGCGACGGAAGGATCTGTCGGCAAAATTCTTCCGGGCCGTGAATTCAAGCTTTCCGACGACGGTGAAATCCTGGTCCGTGGGGAAAATGTTTCCGGCGGCTACTGGGAACAAGGGACCGTCCGGCCTGTGGGTGAGCAAGGCTGGCTGCGCACCGGCGACCTTGGCGAACTCGACGCCCAAGGTAATCTGCGCTTCCGGGGACGCAAGAAGAACGTGATCGTCACGCCCGCCGGTCTCAACGTCTATCCCGAGGACCTCGAAGCTGCCCTTCGCAAACAGCCCGCGGTCAGAGACTGCGCGGTCATTCCGTTCGGATCAGGCGGCGCCGAACCTTACGCGGTCTTGCTGATGATGGAATCAGGAGATCAGGCGGCGCGAACCGCCGTCGCGGGCGGGAACGCATCGCTCGCGGAGTATCAGCAGATCCACAAATGGCTGGTCTGGCCCGACCTTGATTTTCCCCGTACACCCACCGGCAAGCCGCGGCTTTCCGTCATCGCCTCGCGCGCCGCCCAAATCCTCGATGGGCGACCGGGAAATGTTCCCGAAACGGAGTTCCGTTCATCCTCCGCGCTCGACCAACTGCTGAAACACTTCAGCACATCGAGAGGTCGAGGCTCGCGAGTAAACCGTGACCTCGATGAGGAAATGAACCTCTCCTCGCTGGACCGCGTGGAACTCCTGAGCGCCCTGGAGGAAAGGTTTCACGTGGAACTCAACGAAACCGTTTTTGCCAGTGCCAAAACCGTGGCCGATGTCGAGCTCGCCCTCGAACAGCCAGCGGCTCGCCGCACGGCCTACAGCTATCCTCGCTGGACGCAGCGCAAGCCGATTTGCTGGCTGCGGCTGGCGGTCTACTACGCGCTCGTCTGGCCCGCGACACAGATCCTGGGACACCCGCGCATCGTGGGCCGCGAGAATCTTCTCAGCCTGCCTGGGCCCGTCCTCATCGTTTCCAACCACATCACGCGCCGCGCCGATATAGGCTTGATTCTTGCCGCCTTGCCGCCGCGATTCCGCCACCGCCTGGCCACGGCCATGGGCGGCGAATCATTGCAAAACATGCGTTGCCCTCCGCGGGATTGGTTCTTCGCCAAGCGCTGGGCCCATCAACTCGGCTACTGGCTGACCACTTTGCTCTTCAACGTTTTTCCGCTGCCGCAGTTTTCCGGCTTTCGCGAAAGCTTCCGCTTCGCCGGCGAATCCGTCGACCGCGGCTACAGCGTGCTGGTCTTTCCCGAAGGCGCAGTAAACCGCTCCAGCACCGGCGAGACGGCCCCGTTTCAATCCGGCATCGGCCTGCTCGCAGAGAATCTGCGCATCTCCGTGGTTCCCATGCGACTCGACGGCGTCTGGCAGATGAAGCGCGAACATCGCCGCCTCGGGCATTTCGGCGAAATCACCGTGCGGATCGGTGCGCCCGTCACTTTTCCGCCCGGCATGTCCCCCGACGAAATCGCCGGCCGCCTGGAATCCGCCGTCGGTTCTCTGTAGCCGGCCCATGCCCAGCATTTACGATGTGGAAGCGCATCGCCGGCCGCGCCGGGCGCTTCTTTGCACTCGCGAATCGCGAGAGGAAAATATACTCTGGCTTTCAGGGCCCGACGGAATACATCATCTTCGCGCACTTTGCCGTACCCCCGCTCGATTCCTTCGTCTATCATCTTCCACGAGGTAAGCCATCCATCATGAGGCGAATGTTTTCCTGCCTGCTGCCTTTCTGCTTGGCCAGCCAAATCCACGCTCAGGGGCCGCCAGCCTCCACGCAAGATGCGGACCGCGTTGTGCAGCTCCTGAAAGAACTCACCGAAGTTCCCGGCCCTCCGGGATATGAAGAAGCGGTGCGCAAAATCATGACCGATCGCATGCGCGCGTTCACCGACAAGATAAGTTACGACGGTCTGGGCTCCGTCATCGCGCAGCAAGGAGACGCGGGCCCGCGAATCATGCTGGATGCCCATATGGACGAACTCGGCGGCATGGTTCGCCGCATCCGTCCCGACGGCTTTATCTCCATGGAGATGCTCGGCTATTGGCTTGACCGAGCGTTGCCCGACCAGCGCTGGGTGATCATCGGCTCCAAGGGAGCGGTGCCCGCCGTCACCGACATCTGGGACGCGCACATCGCGCCGCATGACGCGCAGGGCCAGGCTCAGCGGCAGGAGCTTTTTCTCGATACCGGTGCGCGCAATGCCGCAGACGTCGCTGCTCTGGGCATTTCGCCCGGCGATCCCGTCGCGCCCGTCTCCGACTTCGCCATCCTGGCCAACCATCGCTACCTTGCCAAGGCTTGGGACGACCGTGTCGGCTGCGCGGTCATGCTCGAAGTAATGCGCCGGCTGGCCAAGGCTGTGCACCCCAACCAGGTTTTCTATGTTGCTACAGTCCAGGAAGAGGGCAGTATCGAAATGCGCGGCGCGGCAACGTCGGCTCGCGTCATCAACCCCGATGTCGGCTTTGGTCTTGAGGTGGGGATTCCCAATGATGTTCCCGGCCCCGGCCCCGACGCGGCCCAGGAAGTTCTCGGCGGCGGTCCCGGTATGATGCTTTACACCTTCAGCGAAATTCCCAATCGCAAGCTGGTTGCCTACGTAAAGCGGGTCGCCGCCGATCTGCACATCCCGCTGCAGTTCGATTTCGTCCGGGGCTTGGGCGATGACGCCGGCGCCATTAAATTGAATGGCAGCGGAGTCCCGGTCACCACCGTGCTGGTGCCGGCGCGCTCCACCCACGCGCACAATGGCATCATCGACCGCGGGGACTTCGACCACACTGTCGACCTGATGGTCGCGCTGATCCACAACCTCGACGCGGCTACTGTCGCTGCCATCAAATCCTTTAACCCTTAGTTCTGTTGGCAACAAAAAAATTTAGGCGCTGCCCGCTGCCGCCTCAGGGAGAGCTTCTCCTCTCGTTCTGTGGCAAAATAGAAGATTCATAGAGCTGGATTTATGGCCCACCGTACAACCCTCGAAGAACAGCGCCCCACAAACAAGCCGAAGGCGGCCAAGAAACCGGCGGCGGGCGGTCTCGCGAAAACAGCCAGCCACGAAGATCGCGAGCCCATATTCGATGCTTTCCGCCGCTGGGGCTACCTGGAAGCGACTCTCGATCCCCTTGGCTTGTTTGAGCCGGTGAAGCACCCTGATCTGGATGCGCTGACCGGCGAAGCCGCCGCGGAAGCCCGCGGCATTTACTGTAATACGGTGGGCGCCGATTTCATGCATTTGCCGGAACCGGAACGCCGCCGCTGGATCGCCGAGCGACTCGAAGCCCGGTCGGGCCAAATTGATGAACATAAAATCCTCGAGCGTTTGATTCGCGCCGACCTTTTCGAACAGGTTTTGCAGGCGCGCTATCTCGGCACCAAGCGCTTTTCTCTGGAAGGTGTCACGGCGCTGATTCCGTTGCTTGATTCCATCCTGGACACTGCCGGCGAACATGGTGCTAGGGAATCCGTCATGGCCATGAGTCACCGCGGGCGCCTGAACGTAATGGTCCACC
>Ga0209234_1000022_pt1 | contig 37982 bp, 31 predicted proteins | sample GraSoi013_1_20cm_2_FD_185816 | JGI IMG/M metagenome (GOLD analysis project Ga0209234, IMG submission 185816) | Grasslands soil microbial communities from the Angelo Coastal Reserve, California, USA - Sample 08_20_2013_1_20cm (SPAdes) (version 2) | ecosystem: Environmental > Terrestrial > Soil >... | reverse complement strand
TAGCGTAGTCCTCCGCTGAAGTAAGGCGGTTGTGGGAGGAACCCAGAGATTCCCGCAAAACCAGCGGGGACTCCGTAGGAATCCCTGCCATTCATGGCGCGGAGGATGTCAAACGGTCTGGCAAGAAACTCGCGATAAAATGACGGCCACCGAGGAGGATCTGGGTGGCCGTGTTGTTTTGCTGCCCGGTCAGAATCGTCAAGCGGGTGGCGGAAGTGCGAAGAGCGACCTAGCAATCCCCTTCGTTCGGGGAGGAGGTCAGCGAATTTGCGTTTGTGAAAATCAGGCTGGAGCAGGTTAGGCCGGATTCCGCTTTTTGGAGTTCGGAGATGTCCACCGGAGTGACGTGTAAGCCACGCGCCTCGATGCGAGCGCGCGTGCGCGGGAATGACGCAGGGAAAATGATGGTGCCTGCGAGCGCCAGCGCGTTGGCTGCATGCGGCTCGGCGGGATCAACGTCGATCCACTCATGGCCGGCGAGCGCCGTCGTGTCAAACCAGGCGCGATTGGCGAGGAGCTGGTTGCCACTGAGATGCGTGAGGGCCGATTTCAGGTGAAGGCAGCCGTTGACGGGAACGGCGATAACTTCATAGTTGTGCGGTGCGACAATGACGGCAAGCTGGCGAAGACCTTCGGCGTTGCTGCGTCTGGTGAGGCCGACAAAGAGCTTTCGGCCGATGCGCAGGATATCACCACCTTCGAGTGTGCCAGGAAGAGAAACGTATTCGAGCTGTCGAAATTGGGCGAGCGCTTGAGCGAGTGAAGGCGCCTCACGGCGGCGGCTTTCCGTTCCGAGCGACAGGATCACTGCCAATTCATCGAGAACCACGGCGGGGTCTTCGACGAACATGGAATCGGGAAGGTCGGGCTCGGCGGGAAGCGAAATAACACGGGCGCCCAACCTGCCGAGCAGCTTCTTGTAGGCGTGGTGCTGTTCCTGGGCGGTGGGCAGATCGATGGGCTGGCGGTCGATGAAGGAAAGTTCGCAATGGACGATGGCCGGGCTGACCGCCCGTGTGATGGCCGTAAGCATTCTGCTAGTGAGAGTTTACACGAGAACGCTCCAGGAAACGTTAAAGGTAGAGCTCAGCCAGAATAGACTCTAGCCCGCCATGGATGTTCGGGAGGCCAGTGTCATGAATGATTCCATGAGCCGCGTGGCGGCGGTTCTGCTGGTGATCCTGGGAGGGGCGGCGCTGTGGTGGGCGGATAGCGGAGCGGCCGCTTCCGCATCGGCCAATGACGCCATGGTGGCGACGATCGCAGCGCGAGAGCGCGCGGCAGCTAACGATTCGCGCTTGAAGGGAGCGTCGCGCTTCGAGCAGGGCGGCTGGATCTACGTGCATCTCGAGGGCCATCCGGGTGCGATGGGCTATCAGCACGGGTACCTTCTGGCGCCGGAGATCGAAGACGCGTTCGCGGCCGTGAGCGCGATCGATACGGAGTATCAGCAGGAGTTGCAGGGCATCGTCGAAGGGCTGCGCGCACGCACCGGGTCGAAGCTGGATGTGGACGACATTGTGGCGTTCAGTGCCTTCGAAGAGCTGCCAGATTATTACGTGCCGTGGCTGAACAAGCAGCAAAAGACGGGGCAGGCGCCGGACCTGACGAGCCCGGGGAATTGCAGCGCTTTCGTGGCCACGGGAAGCTGGACAAAAGACGGCCAGATCGTGATGGCGCACAACAACTGGACGAGCTACCGGAACGGCGAACGGTGGACTGGCTGCTTGGTGACCGCAAGACCGGCGAAATCGCGCAACTCGAACTTGGAAGAGCGCACCAGCTATGGAAGACCAAGGATGGCGTGCTCGCCGGATCGAACTGGGCGCACGATCCGCAGGTGCTCAAAGAAGACGCGCCGCAATTTGATCCGGCTAATAAAGAGAGTTCGCCGAACGCCAGGCGGGACTGGCAACCCTACTATCCCGGCGGAGCGGTGCAAGGAAAAGTGACGGACGCAACGATGGCGGGAGAAATGCGCACCATGGCACGCATGGGGCATCCCTGCGGCGGGGATTTTCTCGCCAAGCCGTTTCTCGCCTCTCATCCCGAGTATGTCTGGCAGGAGCCTTATTTGCGGGATATGAAGCGGTCCATGGACGGAGTTCCGGTCAGGCCAAGCCCAGAAAGAATAAGACCGATCTTAAAAAAGCGCGGTCGCAGAACTGTGGGAGAAGAACGTCGCTAGGGGGTAAGGAAACACAGGCACTGCGTGGCTAATCAAGAGCCGGGTTATTCCGGCCCCGAGGAGCATCCCGGCAAGAATCAGGCCGATCACACCCAGCACAATCGCAATATCCGATCTTGAAAACACCAGGCCGCCTGCGCTTCGAGACGACTCTTGAGCGGAATCAGCCGATGGCTGGCTGTGGGCGAACTGAGAATGTGGGCTCTTGTCGGAAACTTCCGGTTGCACCAAGAGGCAGTAGCCCTTGCGGGGAATAGTCTCGATGTACAGCGGCTGATCGGAGGAATCGCCGAGCGCCTGGCGGAGTTTGTTGACGGTAGTATTTACGTTGGCGTCGTAGTTGACATGCGTATCGGCGGGCCAGAGCCGCATGCGCAGTTCTTCGCGGGTGACGACTTCACCAGGTTTTTCGAGAAGGGTCAGAAGAACCTGATAAACCTTCCCCTGGAGCTTGAGCCGGGACCCGTTGCGGGTAACTTCCTGCCGCTGCTGGTCAATGCGGAACGGCCCAAACAGGACATAGCGGCCGGACGACAGCAGTACCCGCTCCGAAGCCGTCGGCTCATCCGGTTCGCGCATCGAAATCACTTCCGGTGACATAGACGCCCACCCTTATGGTATATAGACGTAGAAACCACTCGAGTGTTTTCTATTCTTACGAAAAATTTCATACTTAAGTTCCATGAAATCGCCGAACCCGGAGCGCATCGGTCAGGGGAGCACGAGGAATCTATCAATCGGGAGGTTATAGAAAGAAATCGTCTAAATTTAGAAGCCCATTATATGAATTAGCGTAATTCAACGCCTCGAGCGAAGTGCCATTTTGTGGCCATGTGCGTCTCAAGCCCCAAAATCTGGGCTTTCCTACCATGGGAGGTGAAGAGCATGCGGCGTGTCATGACGCTTGTGCAGTAAATACTTGGCTTCTTCTCGCCGGGGCAGCGATAGCGCTGGGGGGCAGGCATCTTCCACAACTCAGATGGGCACGGCAGCGGCGGCGGCCTAAACACCTGGAAAAGGCGGCGCAAAATGGCTTGCGACCTGAGCAATTGTCAACGGATGCCGATTTGGCAGAAACTGCAGTCCGACCCGCGCTTTGCAAAAATCCTCGAGATGGTGACACGCAGCCAAAAACCATGCCCTTATGCAGCGGAAAATCGCCAATTTGAAACTTCTGGCTGGGCCAATGGAACGTCGTCACGAGCCGGGGAGCGATGCCCGCGGGAGACAGCCGCATCGAATTGATTCTCGGGGATTGCGTGGTACAGGAAAACTGGACCAGTGCAAGGCAACACCGGCTACTCCGGGAAGAGCTACAACATCCCGGCCTGAACGCCGGGGCTTGCGCTCACCCGGGCGTCAATTCAGCCGGGGTTCGAACGACAATGGCAAGACCTGGTTCGTGGAGTACGACTTCACCTACAACCGGAATAAATAGGATTCCAGGAAAGCGCATACTTAGGGCAAGTCGAGGTCGAGAGCGTAGATATCCGTTAAACCGCGCTCCACCATCACGTAAACAGATCCATCCCGAGCAACCCCACTGAAGATGCAATGCGCGGGGCTGCTGTGAAGGATCTGGCCGCAACCAAAGACTCTTTGCACCTGGCGATTCGCGAGCTGCACGCGATAGATGGCCTGCTGGCTGTCCAGCTGATCCTGAAAATAGATCGCTGCAGACCCGGAAGTCCAGTACGGAGCGCCGAGCAGCCCGCCCTCGGCCATCTCACTCCATTTTTCCATCTGGAAATCATAAAGAAGCAGTCGGTGATTTGTTTCGTCAAGAGCCGCGACATAGCGCCCATTGGGAGACCACCGAGGAGCAACCAAACCGCGGGATTCCGGCAAGAGCGTCCACTCACCGGTGCTTGATTTGAACAAATAGATACCAAATTTAGGCTGCGTCTTTCGTTCGCGCATGCTGACCACGATTTGCGTGCCATCCGGTGACCAATCGGCGTCGGAAGCCTCGCGGCTCTCGGGAAGGACCGCGCGCATGGCGCCGCCATCGGCGGAGAGGAAATAGATCTGGTGCATGGAGCCGGGACGCGCACCGGTGAATAGAATCTGCTTCCCATCCCTCGACCAATGCGGAGCCGACGCGACCAGCGGAGGTTTGGTTAGGCGAAGCCGCTGAGCGCCATCGATGCTGCTCCGCCATAGCGAGCCATCCGGACGATCGGTGTACAAAGCCAGCTGGCCGTCGGGGGAGACGCTGGCTAGCTCCGCGTTGGCATTGGGAATCAACGTATCGGCGTGCTGAGATGGCGGCTCGATTTTCTGCAGTTCGCGATTCGAGCGGAAGCTGAAGGCAAATACGCGGGAACCCGTTTCGGCGGGGATGGCTACGTGCAAGGAATCAGGGCCATGCGTCAATTGCACGGGATCGTGGTGCGATCGGCGGAACCAGTTCCACGCTTCGCGGATGCCCCAGAGGTTGCAATCGTAGTTTTCGCAGCCGGAGAAAAGAAAGTACCTGCCATCCGCTGTCCACTCACCGGCGGACTGCGAGGCCGGCTGCCTTCCGCTGGCAAGAATGGGATGCAAACCGGAACCATCGGCGGCCATCTCCCAGACGGCTTGTGTGCCATCCTCGCGCTTGTCCATGTTGAAACGAATGGTTTCGCCGTCGGGAGACCAGGCCGGGAAGTGCGGCAGTCTCGGACCATGCGCCAGTTCGCGAAGCTGTGTCCCGTCGGGACGGATGGTATAGAGGCTGCGGCCGCGAACATAAATGATCTGGCTGCCATCCGGAGACCACGCGGGGTCGTGGCCAACGGCTTCGCCAATGCGCCGCGGCTCACCGCCCTGCACGGGCCAGAGCCAGAGCGGCATCTCATCATCGCGCCGCGTGAACCGTCCGATCAGAAATTGCGAATGGTCGGGCGAAAGGGCGAAAAGCCGTGTGTTTTCAAAAGGAGCGGGCATTTTTTCCGCGTTGCCGCCTTCCACCGAAGTTTGCATCAGATTCCAGTGGCCGCCGTCATGCTCGAGAAAAAAGATCCTCGTGCCATCGGACACGATCCCGCCCCATTCATCGATTCCTCCGGCGTTGGTAATGCGCGTCATGCGCTGCACGCTGGGACGGGGGATGGGGTACACGATAAAAAAGAGCAGCCACGAACCAAAGGCAATCGCGCAGGAAAGAAGACTGAAATCGATCCACCGCGCCGCGTGCTCCGCCATTTTCCTTTCTCTGTAAAGCTCGGCAGCCCGCTCCGGAGAGAATTCCGGATTGAGGCGCATGCGGACTTCGATGGACTCTTCAGAACTCTCCAAAGGAACACTGGTCCAAGGAGAAATGGAGTTGGCTGAGCCGTTGACAGAATGGACCGGCGCGAGGAAACGATAACCCTGGCGGGGAACGGTTTCGATAAAGCGCGGATTCTCCGCGTCGTCTTGGATGGCCGCACGAAGTTTCTTCAGCGCGGCATTGAGGCTGCCGTCAAAATTAACGTGCGTGCCTTCGGGCCATAGCGACTGCTGGAGTTCTTCGCGTGTGACGATTTCACCGGGGCGCTGCAAAAGCAGCGTGAGGATTCTGAAGGGCTGTTCTTGAATCTTGAGGCGTACGCCCTGCCGGGAAAGCACACCCTGCAGCAGATCGACCTCGTAGAGGCCGAACCGCAGGGCGAGTTTGGGGTCAACACCGTGTTCCACTCTCGATAAGTCCCCCAAATGAATCCGGCGGATTATACCACGCAAAGCTGCCATCAGGAAAGAGTCTAGTTCATGTATGGACATAACATACTGATCACACTGGCCTTAGCGGGTCACAGAATTTTCAGAGTCAGTTCGTTTGACGCTCTGGCAGGTTTACGTTAGAGAGAGGCGCGTCCCCGTTGCAGATCAGATCATTCCTTAAGAGCTGGCCTGCGACGGGATCTTTGAACTCACTAGGAGGACCTCCGGAGAATTAATTTCTTGAAAGCCCGTAGTCCCAAGAACCGTCGAAATACCCGCGTTCGCGCCCTCTGAACCAATCCTACCCAGTGTCGGACGCGGGCATTTCGATTCAGGATTTGAGCCCCTTCGAACTTTCCTCTCCGATTCCCGGCTTCCCCGGGAGCACCCCGTAGCAGACCATAGGCGTGAAGTTTTTCCTTCCACCCGGAGATGGAGAGCGGCAAGGATCTACAGCCCCCACATGGTAACGGCAACCGACGGTCAGGAAGCCATAGTTTCTTTGAGGGATGCAGATATCCCGCAAATTTCCTTCTTGACACTATGGCGTGTGACGATATAGCGTATGACGACAGAATACCCTTCTACGGAGCTGACCTCTTGAGTGCTGCTCAAAGCAACGCCCAACCGTTCGGGCCACTGACGCCGTCCATGTTCTATGTGCTGCTGACGCTGGCGGGCGAGGATCTTCACGGCTATGCCATTCTGAAGGAAGTGCAGCTGCGCACCGGCGGCAAAGTCCGGCTGAGCACGGGAACCTTGTATGGAATCATCAAGCGCTTGCTCAACGATGGCCTGATCGTTGAGCTGCGATCACGGCCGGCGGAATCCCAAGACGACGAACGGCGCCGTTATTACCGATTGACGCCACAAGGCCGGCAGGTGGCCAGCGCAGAGGCGGAGAGGATGGATGAAATCCTGTCCCTTGCGCGGTCGAGAAATTTGTTGAAGAAGCCTCGCACGGCCTAAAGGAACTCCCGGCGGATTCCGGGAACAGCGAGTGCTCCGACGAGTGGTGCGCTGGGGCGCCGCAGGAGGACACCTTGACAGCGACTGATTCCCGAGCAACAAGAGTCTATCGGGCACTCCTACGGCTCCTTCCCTTCGATTTTCGGAGTGACTTCGGCCCCGCCATGGAAACGGCGTTCCAGGAACAACACCAGGAAGCGGGACGTCAGAACGGAGCCGCCGGTGTTCTGCGCCTATGGTGGGAAACGATTGTGGGAATTTTCAGCACGGCTCCGGGCGAGCACCTGGCGATGTTTCGGCAGGATGCGGGATTCGCGCTGCGGATGATGCGCAAGAGCCCGGGGTTCACGCTTGCGGCCATCCTCACGCTGGGCCTGGGAATCGGTGCGAATTCGGCGATCTTCAGCGTGGTCAACGCGGTGCTGCTGAAGCCCCTGCCTTACGAACACGGTGACCGCCTGGTAGTCTTGCAGCAACGAATGGGAACGATCAATCAGCGTTTCTCAGCCGCAGACACCAACGACTACCGGCGGCAAAGCCGCGCGCTCGACGGCCTGGTCGAATACCACAACATGAATTTCATCTTGTTGGGTCGCAGCGAGCCGGAGCGCGTGGAAACCGGAGTGGTTTCCTGGAATTTCTTTGATGTTTTCGGCGTCCAGCCGCTCTTCGGGCGCACTTTCCAGCCGGAAGATGAGCAGCCCGGTGCGCCTGCCGTGCTGATGCTTAGCTACGAATATTGGGTCAAAAGCTTTGGCGGCGACCCGACGGTGGTGAACAAGACGTTCTCGATGAACGACAGGGTTCACACGGTGATCGGCGTGCTGCCGCCGGTGCCGCAATACCCGGACGAGAACGATGTGTACATGCCAACGACCGCCTGTCCTTTCCGGTCGCGCCCCGCGACGGTCGCCAATCGGCAGGCACGTATGGTGCAGGTGTTCGGGCGAATGAAGTCCGGAATGGGCGTCGGTCAGGCGCAAGCGGATTTGAGTGGCGTTGCCGCGAATCTCCAGAAGGCTTACCCGCAAGACTATCCCGAGGGAAATAACTATGCTGTGCAAACGATAGCGCTCGAAGAGGCGCTGACGCACAACGCCCGTCCGACCATGCTCGTGTTGCTGGCCGCCGCGGGGTTCGTTCTATTGATCGCCTGCGCGAATGTCGCGAACTTGAATCTTTCGCGGATGGTGCGGCGAGAACGGGAGCTTGCGGTGCGCGCCGCATTGGGCGCCGGGCGCGTGCGCATGTTCCGCCAACTCCTGACGGAGAGTTTCTTGCTGGCAGTGGTCGGTGGCGGCCTGGGCCTGCTTTTTTCCTGGAGCGCGCTGAGTCTGCTGGTCGATTTCGCCGCGCGCTTCACCCCGCGGGCCCGGGAAATTCACATGGACGCCGGAGTTTTAATGTTCACTTTTTTGGTGGCCGTGCTGACCAGCCTGCTTTCTGGCACCGCGCCGGCCCTGGCGGCGCGCGAGACGGTGGTCGGGACGCTGAAAGAAGGTGGCCTGCAGTCCACCATCGGGCTCGGGAAGCACCGCTTGAGAAGCTCGCTCATTGTTGCGCAGGTGGCGGTTTCCTTCCTGTTGCTGATTGGCGCGGGGCTGATGTTGCGCAGCTTCCTGAAGCTGCAACATGTGGACCCCGGCTTCCAGCCGGAAAACGTCTTGACTATGGAAGTGGCACTGGACTTCATTAAGTACAACACCAACGACAAACAACGCGCCTTTTTTGAAACTCTGCTGGAGAAGGTGCAGATGCAAAGCGGCGTCAAATCGGCAGCTGCCTCCATGATGATTCCTTTTACCGCCGACATGACCATGACCGGCGATTTCGAGATTGAAGGACAGGGGCACGCGCCGGGGCAGGCCATGCCCAAAGCGGATTTCAGGATTGTGAGCCCATCCTTCTTCGAAGTGCTGCACATTCCCATCATCAACGGGAGGGGATTTCTCGAAACCGACCGGCCGGGCCATCCGGACGTGGCGGTCGTGAATCGAAGCGCCGTGAGCCATCTCTGGGGATCGCTGAATCCTGTTGGAACACGGTTCTCCACCGATGGAGGGAAGACCTGGACACAAGTGGTTGGAGTGGTCGGCGACATCAAACAGTACGGTCTCGATAAAGATGTGGCAGATGAGATCTATGTGCCCCTGGCGCAGAATCCCATGGGACAGGCCAGCCTGGTAATCAAGACAGCGGTGCAACCGATGAGCATTGCCGGTGGCGTGATCGAGCTGTTGCACGGCGTCGATCCGAATCAACCGGCCGCGCGCGTGAGATCGCTCGAGCAGGTGCGCGCGGAATCGGTTGCGGCACCGCGGTTGACAACCAATTTGTTCGGACTCTTTGCTTTGCTGGCGCTGGCAATTGCGGCAACCGGGATCGGCGGCGTGATGGCGCTGGCCGTCGGCCAGCGCCGGCATGAAATCGGCGTGCGCCTGGCCATTGGCGCTCGTCCGGCGGAGATCCTCGGCATGATACTGCGCCAGGGCATGGCCCTCACCCTGGTGGGCATGGCGCTCGGCTTGCTGGGCGCCTTGGCACTCACGCGGCTTTTCGAAGGACTCCTGTTCGAAGTCGGACCAACGGATGCGCCCACATTTGTCGGTGTGGCGGCGGTGCTCGGTGCCGCCGCCTTGGTGGCGTGCTACGTGCCCGCACGCCGCGCGGCGCGCGTAGACCCCATCATCGCTCTGCGCGTGGAATAGTGCGGCAGGAGGGACCAGGAGAAATGTGGTCCCCGGTAGTGTGCGAGCGTCCTGCCGGCGCCGGAGCCATTGGGTTAGCGGATCGCGTACCGTCGCCTTACTTTTCTCGCTCGACGGGGGCGGGTCTGTTAAACTATAGGCTGCTGCGCCGCACCTAAGGATGTGTGACCGCCACTCGGTCAGCCTAAATAAAGGTACATTCGTCAAGGCTGCTGGTTGTTTCAGCAGCTATTTTTGTCTTTAGAGGACTTGAACCCGACTGCTCGGGTCATAAGACGCCATCATATGAGTCAAGCGATTCGCAACATCGCCATCATCGCGCACGTGGACCACGGCAAGACCACGCTCGTGGATGCCATGCTGCGGCAAAGCGGGATCTTCCGCGCCAACGAAGCCGTCGTCGAGCGGGTGATGGATTCAAACGACCTCGAACGCGAGCGCGGCATCACCATTCTCGCCAAGAACACGGCGCTTTTTTTTCACCACATCAAGATCAACATCGTGGACACCCCGGGACACAGCGACTTTGGCGGAGAAGTGGAGCGCGCGCTGCGCATGGTGGACGGTGTTGTGGTGCTGGTCGACGCCAGCGAAGGACCTCTGCCGCAGACGCGTTACGTTCTGCAGAAGGCACTTGCAGCGAAGCTCCCTCCGGTAATCGTGCTGAACAAGATCGACCGCACCGATGCGCGCACCAAGGAAGTCCTGGACGAAATCTACGATCTTTTCATCGATCTCGACGCCAGCGAAGACCAGCTTGATTTTCCCGTTATCTATACCAATGCCCGCGACGGCGTGGCGCACCGGACACTGGGTGACCATTCGAAGGATTTGCTGCCGTTATTCGAGACCATCGTGAAACACATTCCTGCTCCCCCGGGCGATCCACAAGGCGTGCTGCAGATTCAGGTGATGAACCTGGATTACAGCGAATTCCTGGGACGCATCGCCATCGGGCGCGTTTTCAACGGCACGCTCAAGCGCGGCGCAGACGTGGGCATCGTCAAGCTGGACGGCAAGCTGACCTCCACGCGCATCACCAAGTTGTATACCTTCCGAGGCCTGGAACGGGATGAAGCCGAAGCCGTCCCGGCGGGCGATCTGGTGGCCATTGCGGGCGTCGAGGGCATCAACATCGGGGAAAGCATTACGGATCTGGCAAACCCGATGCCGCTGGAGCCGCTGCTGATCGACGAGCCCACCCTGGCGATGATTTTCACCGTTAATAGCAGCCCGCTTTCCGGTAAAGAGGGAACCTATCTCACTTCGCGCGACCTTCGCGATCGCCTGCAAAAAGAACTCTTGACCAACGTGTCCATCCGCGTGGAAGACACGGACACGCCGGAATCCTTCCGCGTGCTGGGGCGCGGCGAACTGCAGCTAGCGATTTTAATCGAAACCATGCGGCGCGAAGGTTTTGAGCTGATGGTGGGCAAGCCCGAGATTGTCACCCGCACGGAAAAGGGCAAGAAACTCGAGCCGCTCGAGCGGCTGGTGATCGACGTGCCCGAGAATTTCATCGGAATTATCATGGAAACGACCGGCAGCCGACGCGGCGAGATGATCAAGATGAGCAATCACGGCTCGGGCCGCGTGCGCATGGACTTCAAGATCCCCTCACGCGGATTGATCGGACTCCGCAGCCAGTTGCTCACGGACACGCGAGGCACGGCGCTGATTCATTCGATTTTCGAAGGCTGGATGGAATACGGCGGAGAGATGGCGCTGCGTCCAACGGGCGCGCTGGTCGCCGACCGCGGCGGACCATCCACTGCATTTGCGCTCTGGAACATCCAGGAACGCGGCGAATTGTTCATCGGGCCGGCGATCGATGTCTACGAAGGCATGATCGTCGGCGAAAATTCGCGCGAACAGGACATGGACGTCAACGTGACGAAAGAAAAGAAGCAGACCAACATGCGCTCCTCCAGCGCGGACGAAGCGATCCGCTTGATTCCGCACCGCGAGCTGAGTCTCGAGCAGGCCATCGAATTTATTGCCGACGACGAGTACGTGGAAATCACCCCGAAATCCATTCGCCTGCGCAAGAAGGTCCTGCCAGCCAACAAACGGCCGCGCCGTTGGCAGGAAATTCGCGCCAGTCAGGCCACCAGCTAGGCTAGCAGGCGGTCTTCTCAGTGTGCTGATTCCTCGAGCAGTTCCGCCAAGTATCGTTTCCAAACAACAGCCCTGGTATGCGTGCCGTGCCCGCGCGTTTCGTCGCTCGTGGGGAGCAAGACGAAGCGTGCGTTTTTCACCCTTTGGGTTTCACGTTCGGCCATTGGAAGCTCGGGCGGATTGATGAAGTCGTCCGCGGAATTGATGTACATGACCGGAGCAATGATGTTCTCAAGGTGCACCGCAGGGTCGTAATTGCGCGAAGCGTTCACCGCGTACAGGAGATCGTTGGCATCCAGTCCGGTCATACGCGTCTTGAAATAGTCGTCGAGATATTTGTCCGCGGCATCGCGCGTCGGCAAAGTTTTCTGCATGTACAGCGGCGCACTGCCGGCAATAAGCAGAAGGTCGAGCGCCGTGCGCAAGCCTTGCTGGGGTTCCGTCGCGTAATCTCCTCCCTTCCATTCCGGATCATTGCGAATCGCCTCCATCACCATCCTGCGCCAGAGGCGGTTGCGTCCGGCGATCTCCACCGGCTGGCAGGCCAGCGGCATCAGCGCGTCCATGAAGGCTGGATAGGTTTCTCCCCAGACAAAGGAATGCATACAGCCCATGGAGGTGCCCAGGATAAGACGCAAATGATTCACGCCGAGGCCCTCGTTGAGAAGCTGATAGTGCGCGGCGACCATGTCGTCGTAGTCGTACTCAGGGAAATGAGCACGCCGCCCGTCGCTGGGCTTCGAGGATTTTCCGTGGCCGACGCCGTCGGGCAGAATGATGAAGTAGTGATTCGCGTCCAGGAGTTGTCCCGGACCGAAGAGCTCACCGGCAAATTGCGGCTGCATGAATTGCTGGCCCGAACCGCCCGTGCCGTGGAGAATCAGAACGGCGTTGGTGACACGGCCCTCCGCGTTCAGCAGCGGCTTCCCAAGCGTGCTGTAGTGCAAGCGCAGTTCCGGCAGCATTCCGCCCGACCGGAATTTGAAATTCTTGACGATGAAATCGCCTTCGGTAGCTACCGGAAGCGCGGCTTGCTGCCCGGCTGAAGGAAGGCTCAGAAAAGCGCACACAACGGCAACAAAAAGGGAACCGCGAAGGGAACAAGCGTTCATCATGCACCTCTTCGAACGGAAGACTAGCATACTCGACCGCCGAGTCTCGTTCGGAGCGGCAACGGGAGACTGGGCTCCTGGACGCGGGGAATCAGTGCAACCGGGCCTCCGCCCCCCAGGAAGGCCGCGATCGGAGACGGCCACCCCGCAGCGACGGCAAATTAGTACGCGGCCTGCTAAGAATGATATAAAGTCAGAGCCCCTAGGCAGCCAGTCCAGGGGGAGTCGTGCTTTGCCCGGCCGTAAGACTGCCTCTTTCCAGCGCAGTCATCAAGGAGACTGATGGAATCCGTGAGTTCTCGACAGACAGAATCTGCCGTGGCATCGCATCCTACCATCGCCGCAACAGCCACCGCGCTGCCGCCCCACACCATCACCCGCGATGACGTAAAGGTCTACATGGGACGGGTCTTTGACATCCCCGAGCGCCGCCTCGAAGCGATGATGAGCATCGTCGATAACGCGCAGGTGCACAACCGGCACGCCATCTTCCCTCTCGACTACACCATCGAGCCGCGCCCGCTGTCGCAAACCAATAATGAATACATCGAGCACGCGGTGAAGCTCGGCCGCGAAGCGGCGGAGAAATGCCTGGAGCGCGCGAGGTTGAAGGCCGATCAAATCGATATGATCGTCACGGTGTCCTGCACGGGCTTCATGATTCCGTCGCTGGACGCCCACCTCATCAATCTGATGGGATTCCGTTCCAATGTCAGGCGCATGCCGTTCACGGAACTGGGCTGCGCCGCCGGGGCCATGGCGCTGGGACGGGCAGCCGATTACTTGAAGGCCGAACCGGGCGGAAACGTCCTGATCATCGCCGTGGAGCTGCCCTCACTCACGTTTCAGCGCAAGGACATTTCGCAAGCCAACCTGATTTCTTCGATTCTATTCGGCGACGGGGCCGCGGCCGCGGTGGTCAGCGGAAAACAAACCCGGGGCCCAAAGATTCTTGTTTCCGAGACTTATACGTTTCCCGATTCGCTGGGTGCCATGGGATTTGACCTGCGCGATTCCGGATTCCACATTTTGCTAGCCAAGGATGTTCCCGAAATGATCGGCGGAAGGATCGGCGGACTGGTCGAGGGCTTCCTCGATCGTCACGGCCGGAAGCGCGAGGAGATCAAGGGTTGGATCTTGCATCCCGGTGGGGCACGGTTGCTCGGAAACATCGAGACGGAGCTCGGACTGTGCAAGTGCGACACCCAGCCGTCCTGGGACATTCTCGGAAATGTCGGAAATCTCTCCAGCGCGACGATCCTTTTTATTCTACAGGAGTGGCTGGAAAAAAGGCCGCTGCAGCCCGGCGAATACGCGCTGGCAGCGGCGTTTGGACCGGGCTTCAGCGCGGAGTTTCTGCTACTGCAATGGACCTGAGCGTCATCGTGTTTCTCGGCCTGCTCCTTGCCGTAGCCTTGCTGCGGCTGGTCGAGTTGCGCATCTCCAGGCGGCACCAGAGAGAAATGACCGCGCGCGGCGCGGCGAGAGTCGATGAGCCGAAATTCCGCTGGATGGTGCTGCTGCACATCACGGTGCTGCTTGGCGCTGCGCTCGAAGTACTGCTGCTTAAGCGTGCTTTCCTCCCCTGGCTGGCTGCGCCCATGTTGGCCGTCTTCCTCGCGGCCAATGCCGTGCGCTGGTGGGTCATCCGCGCTCTTGGCGAACACTGGAACGTGCAGGTAGTGGATTCCACGCGCTTCGGCGTGGTCACGTCGGGACCTTTTCGATACGTTCGCCACCCTAACTATGCGGCCGTCTTTGCGGAGATGCTGGCTCTTCCGCTCATCCACACGGCGTGGATCACCGCCGTTGCCGGAGCCATTGCGCACATGGGAGTCCTGGCGCAACGGCTCTCCACGGAGGAGCGCGTGCTTTTCGCCAATCCCAACTATCGCGCGGCGATGACTGGCAAGCCACGCTTCTTGCCCGGACTCTTCTAAAGGGCGGCCTGGAATGCGTTGGCGAACCTCCCGCGCCGCTTTGCCGCTGTTGCTCTCCGTGGCCATCTGCGGCGCGCGGCCGGAGACCCGCGCAAATGGCCCGGCGTTCACCAAGGTGCCGGAACTGGCCTCCGGATTTCACCTGCTCTACACTCAGAACTTCGCCGCCGGCCGCGAGAGATTTGCGGACTGGGAATCACAGCATCCCGACGAGCCCTTTGGGCAGGTCGCTGTTGCGGCCAGCTATCTCTTCGAGGAGTTTTACCGCCAGGATGTCCTCTCGAGTGATTTCTTCTTGAACGAGAAAAAATTCCTGCGCGGCATTGACGGCCAACCCGATCCCGAGCGCATGAAGAATTTTCAGCAGGCCGTCCAGCACGCGCGGAAGCTCGCCAGGCAGCGCCTGGAAAAAGACCCCAAGGACCCCGAAGCGCTCTTCGCGCTCGCACTGTCGGCGGGGATGGAATCCGACGCAGATATGATTCTCAGGAAGCAGCACCTGGAAGCCTTGAAGCGGCTCAAGGAAGCAAACGAACACGCCAAGCAGTTGCTCGCACAGCACCCCGACGCCAATGATGCCTACGTTGCCCTGGGAGCGGCCAACTACATCATCGGAAGCCTCTCGGGCGGTGCGCGGTTCTTCCTTCGGTTCGGAGGAATCCACGGCGACAAAACGCTCGGCATGCAGCAGCTTGGGAAAACAATTGAAAACGGACGGTACCTGCAGCCGTTTGCCAAGATCTTGCTGGCATTGGCGGCTCGCAGAGAAAAACAAGAGCGCTTGGCGCAGAAACTGCTCCACGAATTGAGTGAGGAATTTCCGGAGAGTGGGCTCTACGCCGCCGAATATGCAAAAGCCAAGGGACGACCCGTTCCTTCACAAATGCATCCCTAAGCTTGTTCACCTGCCTTCCGTCCCGCTATCGAGCGACTTAGGAAAAAGTCTTCCGCCGTCCCTCTGATAGATTAGAATCGCGTTCGGCAGGTGACGCGCCCGTTCCGTCATCGGCACGAGGCGGTGCAACGTGTTCCAAAGGGACTTACTGAAGGGCCGGGCGATTTTTCTTACCGGCGGGGGAACGGGACTCGGCAGGTCGATGGCCTTGCGGTTTGCTGAACTAGGCGCGCGGATGTTCGTGGTCGGCCGGCGGGAAGAGCCGCTGCAAGAAACCTGCGATGAGATCCACCGGGCAGGCGGCGCAGCTGCCTACACGACTTGCGACGTGCGCGACTACGGCGCCGTCGAAGCCGCGGCAGCCAAGGCCGAGGAACAATTCGGCGAAATCAATACGCTGGTCAACAACGCCGCCGGAAATTTCATGGCGCGCACCGAAAGACTGACGCCCAATGCCTTCAACGCCATCGTTGGCATTGTCCTGAACGGGACATTTCACTGCACACAGGCATTTGGGAAGCGCTGGATTTCCCAAAAGCTCGGCGGCAATGTAGTGAACATCGTGACAACCTATGCGGCCGCCAACTGCGGCTCGGGGTTTGTCGTGCCGTCGGCTTGCGCGAAAGCGGGTGTTTTGGCGATGACCACTTCGCTGGCCGTAGAGTGGGCGAAGTATCACATCCGGCTGAACGCCATCGCCCCGGGGCCGTTCCCAACGGAGGGCGCGTGGTCGCGGCTGATGCCTTCGAAGCCCTTCGAAGATCACGCCAAGGACAAGCATCCCATGAAGCGCTTCGGGCGGCACGAGGAGCTGGCCAATCTGGCGGCATTTCTCCTCAGCGACATGGCCGACTACATCAACGGTGAATGCGTGGTGATCGACGGCGCGCAATGGCTGCGCGGCGCCGGCGAGTTCAACGACTTGCTGCTGCTGCCGGAAGCAGCTTGGGTAGCGATGGAAGCCGCCCGTCAGAAAAAGTCCTGAAGCGGCCTACTGCGGCAGCGCCCGCTTCCGAAGTTCAACCCGAAGTTTGATCTCCCCGATAGATTGCCCACTGGATTCTGCATGAACGCTGATTTCCTGCGGCTGTGGTTTTTTCGCCTTGTTCTCCTCTAGCCCCGGCAGGTCCACGTCGATGCGAGCGGCTGCCACTTGCCCGGCCCCCAGCGTAAACTTCCCAGTGCCGCTAAGGGCGGTCCACCCCGCGGGTAGCACGGCGGAGACGGTGATCTCCTGAGTTTTCGCGGTTCGATTGCGAACCCACAAGGGAATCACCAGTGTACCGGGAACCTGAAGAGCGATCTCCGGCGGCTCGGGATGGGGGAGACTGGCGAGCCCATGAGCCCGTCGAAACTCGCTGTAAAAGCCCCACGGGCCGCCGAGCTCCACCGATAAATCCGGCCGTGCAGGTTCAGGAGAAACATCGCATCTGGCAAAGGGAATCGCGCCCGGCGTGACGCCATCGAAAACATCTCCGGTCAGGCTGCCGCCAACCAGCGATTTGCCGAGCACGAAATGCAATACCTCCGTCCAGACGTCGTCGGAGGTGGCCATCTTTTCGATTTGGGCCTCGTCCATTTGAGCGATCTTGTCGAGAAAGGACTTGGCTTGCGTCTGGTGGGCACGGAACGAATCGAGCGCCATTCGCCAGTAGGGCTGCTTGCTTGATTTGGAAATCTCCTTCACGGAATAGTCCGGGCCTTTCCCGCGAAAAATATCTTTGCGGTCGGCATCCGGAAAGTAATAAATCTTTTTGGACTGCCAGGGCCGTAAGTTCTCGAGAAACGGTTCGAGGCGTTTGGTCGGGCCGGCCAGCTGCTCGGGGAACGAGGCGGGATCGCCCGCCAGATCGAATGCTTCCGTGGCCAGCAGCCCGGAGGCTTGATGGTCCCCGTGGTCTTCACCAATAAATGCTCCCGGCAAAAAAGTCAGCATGACTTCCGCACGGGTCAGGCGAACGAGGCGCACAAGCTGCTCGAGCGAAACCCCGTGATCCCAGTTCGCCAGCGACTGCAAGACGTTCTGCGATGCCGTGTCCTTGCCGCCAAGAAACCACACGTTGGTAATGCCCAGCGATGTGAGCGCGTTGCGCGCCTCGATCTCGCGGACGACGCCGAGCGCCGCGGCTTGCTCGGCTCCGGCTTCATTCGCGCCACTGCTGCCGCGCGTGCCGAAGACAACGGCTATTCGCTTGTGCTCGTCGAGCGCCCGCGCGAGATAGGGAGTAGCCGCGCCTTCGTCATCGGGATGTGCAACCACGAGCAGGATGTCCGCTTTGTAGCGTTCGTCCGGCAAGGGAAGCGCTTTGGGCTCCTGCGCCGCACTCGCGATGGCCAACGAAAGAAGTGCCAACCCCCAGCTGAATATCTCGCGCAATTTTTTCATGCCGTTTTCCCCAGAGCGTTTCCGCACATGTTGCCGAAATAAGAAAGTCTACCCCGTAGCCCCGGTCGGGCCAAACGCGAAAGGCAGGAATTTGAAGAGCCGGATCCGCTGACCCGCGAGATTTCCGGGCTTCCCGGCGTCGCGCTGATTGAGCCACCGGGGGATTCGGTCTCGAATCGATGGGCATTTGTCTGCCGCGCCTTGACCGCGCGGAACGCCGCCGATAAGCTTAGTGTTTCTCCTTCCGAGGTGAACACGCACATGGAGCAGATTCATATCACCTTGCCGGATGGCAGCGTTCAGGAAGTGCCGAAGGGCACTACGCCTGCCGATATTGCGCGGAAGATTTCTCCCCGGCTCGCCGATGCCGCCCTGGTTGCCCGTGTCGCTGCACCCAACAACGGGGAAGGCGAGCTGATCGACCTGCGACGTCCGCTCGACCATGACGTCAAGCTGCATATCCTGACCGAAAAAGATCCCGATTCGCTTTTTGTGTTTCGGCATTCCGCCGCCCACCTCCTCGCGGCGGCGGTGACGGAGTTGTATCCGAATGTAAAGCTGGGCATCGGTCCGCCGATCGACACCGGCTTTTTCTACGAATTCCTGCGCGACGAGCCGTTCACTCAGGAAGACCTCGCCAAAATCGAGAAAAAAATGCACGAGCTGGCAGCCCAGGATCTGCCCAACGAGCGCAAACTCATCCCCAAGCCGGAAGCTTTGGACCTCTACAAGAGGAGCAACCAGACTTTCAAATGCGAACTGGTGGAGGAAAAAGCCACCGAGCCCATGGTCTCCTTCTACACCACCGGGAAATTCATAGACTTTTGCCGCGGCCCGCACATTCCTTCCACCAAGCGCATCCAGGCATTCAAGCTGATGAACGTCGCCGGCGCCTACTGGAAAGGCCAGGAAGGCAATCCCCAGCTTCAGCGAATTTACGCCGTGGCTTTCTTTACTCAAAAAGAGCTGGACGAGCATTTGCATCAGATCGAGGAGGCCAAGCGCCGCGATCATCGCAAGCTCGGCGTCGAGCTGGACCTCTTCAGCATCCAGGAAGAAGCCGGCCCCGGGCTGATTTTCTGGCATCCCAAGGGCGGCTTGATCCGCACCATCGTGGAAGGCTGGCTGCGCGACGAGCTGCAGAAACGCGGCTACGACCTGGTCTACACCCCGCACATCATGCGCCTCGATCTGTGGAAGACCAGCGGCCACACCGATTTTTACCGGGCCAATATGTTTGGCGCGGTGGAAGTCGAGAAAGCCGATTATCAGCTCAAGCCCATGAATTGCCCCGGCCACATTCTGATTTACAAGTCCAGGCTCCGCAGCTACCGCGACCTCCCGGTGCGCCTCGCCGAGCTTGGCACCGTCTATCGCTACGAACGCAGCGGCGTGCTCCACGGCTTGCTACGCGTCCGCGGCTTCACCCAGGACGACGCGCACATCTTCTGCATGCCCTCGCAGATCGCCAGCGAAGTTGAGGCCTGCGTCGATTTTGCCTTGGCGGTGATGAGAAATTTCGGCTTCGACAAATTCGAAGTCGAGCTCTCCGATTGGGATCCCGCGCATGCGGAGAATTACGCCGGCCAGCCCGAAGACTGGCAGCGCGCCACCGCCGCTCTCGCCGACACCATGAAGCGCATGAACATCCCGTACAAAAAGATGGAAGGCGAAGCCGCCTTCTACGGTCCGAAGATCGACGTGAAGCTCATCGACGCCATCGGGCGTTCCTGGCAGCTCACTACCGTGCAGTTCGATTTCAACCTTCCGGCGCGCTTCGGCCTCGAATACGTCGCCGACGATGGCGCCAAGCATCAGCCGCTCATGGTGCACCGCGCGCTGCTCGGCTCCGTCGAGCGCTTCTTCGGCATCTTGATCGAGCATTACGCCGGCGCTTTCCCGCTATGGCTCGCGCCCGTGCAGGTGGAAGTCTGCCCGGTCAGCGAAAAAGTGGCCGACTACGCCAAACGCGTCACTGAAACTCTGAAGGGCCACAGCCTGCGCGTCCATCTTGACGACCGCAACGAAAAATTACCCGCAAAAATCCGCGACGCGCAGTTGCAAAAGATCCCTTATATGCTCGTGGTCGGCCCCAAGGAAGCCGAAGCCGGCACCGTCTCGGTCCGCCACCGCAGCAAAGGCGACCTCGGCCCTAGGCCGCTCGCCGAATTCATCCAAGCGATCCAGCGCGAAGCGAATTCCCGGGCCACCAGCTGAATGGTCATCACCATTCTTTATTCCGAACGGCCGTGCAAATCTCACAAATCATCCTGAACGAAAACGTCTTCGCCCAGGGCGTGCGTGTGCTGGCGGATCGCGATGCCCATTTGGCTAGAGTCCTGGAAAAGTACGGCCCGCCGCCCCTGTGGGTGCGCGATCCGGGATTCCCCACCCTGGTCTACATCATCCTCGAGCAGCAAGTCTCGCTGGCCTCAGCCCGCGCGGCGTACCAACGTTTGCAGCAAGAGGTGAACCCGCTGACTCCCGGACGCTTTCTAACCCTCACCGGCCGAGAGTTGAAGCGCATCGGTTTCAGCCGCCAGAAAGCGCTGTACACGCGGCTGCTGGCAGAGGAAATCGCCAAGCGCCGGCTGGACTTGGAGAACCTCGGCTCCCTCCCAGATCAAGAGGCGCATAACCAACTTACCGCCCTCACAGGTATCGGGAACTGGACAGCCGACATCTATCTATTGAGTGCGCTCCGCCGCCCGGATATTTGGCCGGTGGGCGATCTGGCCTTGGCCACGGCAGTGCAGGAAGTAAAACACCTTCGCCAGCGTCCTTCGCCCGAACACCTTGAAAAGATATCCGTGCCTTGGCGTCCCTGGCGCGCCGTTGCCGCTCGTCTGTTCTGGCATCATTACTTGAGCAAGCGCGGCCAGTGCACTTCGGAGATTTCGCTCTAGCCGAACGAGGATACGTTGCCGACCGGAGGTCACCAATGTCACAACCGCTCTCACGGCGCGTCTTTCTCGCGCTAACCGGCGGCGCGCTTGCTGGGCCGTCTGTTTCCTCTGCGACGGACGCGGAAGAGGACGAGGAGGTGCCCGCCTTGCTCGATCACCTCATTGTCGGTTGCCGCGATCTCGATCGCGGAATCGATTTCGTGGAAGAGAACACTGGTGTGCGCCCCGCCATTGGGGGAGTGCATCCGGGCCGCGGCACGCGCAACGCCCTGCTTTCGCTCGGCGAGCGCCGCTACCTGGAAATCATGGCCCCCGATCCAGCCCAGAGCCGGATCGTGCATTACCCTCAAATCCGTGAAATGAACGATCCGCGCCTGATCGGCTGGGCCGTCCATCCTCCGGACATGGCGGCCATCGCCAAGCAGCTCCACGAAAGTCAAATCGCATTCCAGGGCCCGGACGACGGCTCCAGAAAACGCCCGGATGGCCACGTGCTCACCTGGAGAACCGTCAACCTTGCCGATGACCGCCACGGTCTCCTGCCCTTTTTCATCGAATGGAGCGCGGACTCGATGCACCCCTCCAAGGACGCTCCCGCGCGTTGCCGCCTGGAGTATTTTGAAATCATGAGCGCGGATCCGGAGGAACTTTCCTCGACCTTCAAACGCATGGGACTCGACCTCCCCGTCGAGCGAAGTGACAAAGCACGGCTCCGTGCGCTCATCAGCGGACCCAAGGGCGACCTGAGGCTGAGCACGTGAGCTTCGGCCTCGATTCTTTCTCCATGTGCTCCCATTCATAATCGCCGGCCGACTCCCGTGGTCGCGCGTTCTGGTAATGGGACGATTCCCGAGTTGGTGTCACTATTTGATGGGAGCAGGAGTTGAGGAGTGGGCGCGTGACAGTGTATTGGTCTGGTTCGATGAACCTCAGCACGACGCCGATGGAGACGGCCCGTATCGCGGAGTGTCAAATTTGGGAGAGTGCTCTTACGTTACTGTCAGCGAAACCGAACTGACCCACTACTCACCTTTTTGCCCCTTGCCGTGCAGCCGCTGGCACGTGCTATACTTTGAGCCCGTCCCCAGTCGTTTTTGAGCTGTGTGGGGTGGGTTCATCGCTTCGCGGTGATCAGTGGGGTCTCGAGTGGGGCCAGGCTCCCGGATGTCGCGGGAAAGCAGGTTGTTGTCGGCCGCTTCGTGCCCACCAATAGGACGTGCTTGGAGGGGGGCTTATCGCAGAACGGAACTTCCGGCAAAGCGACCGTATTCGCGTTAATGAACGGATAAGGGCGCGCGAGATCCGGGTGATTGATGAAGAGGGCGGCCAGCTCGGCGTCATGCAGCCGTTTGAAGCCATCAAGCTAGCGAAGGAAAAGGGACTCGACCTCGTGGAAATTTCGCCCACAGCCGATCCGCCGGTTTGCAAGATCACCGACTACGGCAAATATCTTTACCAGGCAAACAAAAAGGCCCACGAGCAGCGCAAGAGCAGCCGCGGCTCGCAGTTGAAGGAAGTAAAGTTCCGGCCGGCCACCGCCGAACACGACTATCAGGTCCGCAAGAACCAGATCATCCGGTTCCTCGGCGAAGGCCACAAAGTGCGAGCCATGATTTTTCATCGCGGGCGCGAAATGGCGCACCAGGAAGTAGGCCGCGCCAAGATGAACCGTTTGCTGATGGAGATCGGCGACCAGGGCCAGATCGAAACCATGCCGCGCATGGAAGGCAACGTCCTGGTGGCGTTGCTTGCGCCGAAAAAAGGCGTGAGCATCGCCAAGCCCGCGGGACAGCCGTCGTCGAGCGCCCTGCAGTCGCAGTAATCGGGCGGAAAAGAAGACCTCCGCAAGATTTATTTTATGTGGGCATTAGGTAGGGGCGCCCGCGCGGCGGGGCCCTTCTTCGATCGCACCCAGCGAATCTAGAGGCGAGGGAATTAGGCCATGCCAAGGAACGCGTCAAAACCGAAATTGAAATTGAAGACCCACCGCGGCGCCAGGAAGCGCTTCAAGATCACCGCCAACGGCAAGATCAAGCGCATGCACTCCGGCAAGCGCCACTTGATGGGCACCAAAGCGCCCGGGCGCATGCGCAAGCTGAAGAAGCTGACACTAGTGAATCGAGCGGATGTGGCCAGCGTGCGGCAGATGCTGCCCTACGGCTAAATGGAGTTTTACCTACGGGCTCAGCCCGCCGTTGAGGGCGCCCTTTTCGGGTTGGTCATGGTGTGGTCCGGCGGCTTTTGGCGGACCGCAGGATCTCAACAGAAGTTTCAATCGAATCTGCTGAGCTTAAGGAACGACAGGTTCGAAGTTGTCTCGCGCGAGGCGCAAGCTTCGCAACATCGTGCCAGGCAGCGCTTCACGGGTGCCTGCCGGCCGATCCGCCGCGAACAGCAATGTTTGGTTCGCGCTTTGTAGCGGCGCGCTTTAGTTCGTCCTCCTTGGCGGCACGATAATCGTTCCGCGAGGAGTTCGCTCGAGCGCTTGAAACGCACCATCCTGGAGACAAACCCGTTGCGGTTCGCGCCTTCTGGCGTGTTCACGCACCCTGTTTGTCTCCGCAAGCGCATGGCCCCGCAGTTTTGGCCAGACTGAGTTTCTTTCTTGGTCGTGGCGGGTCTTGGACCCGTCAGAAGGAAACTCCGCAATGGTTGGCTTGGACAAAAGGAGAATCCCATGGCTCGCGTAAAACGCGGCACCAAACGCCGTGCACGGCGCAAGAAGTACCTCAGGAGGACAAAAGGCTTTTTCCTCACCAAGAGCAAGCTGTACCAATCCGCGCAGGAAGCCGCGAATCGCGCCGACCGTTACGCCAAGCGCGACCGCCGCGTCAAAAAGCGCCAGTACCGCCGCCTGTGGATTCAGCGCGTGGGCGCCGCCGCGCGCCAGAACGGCTTGACCTACGGCCAGTTGATTCACGGCCTTAAGGCTGCGGGCGTGGCGCTGGACCGTAAGGTCCTCGCAGATATCGCGGTGAAGGATGCCGCGGCATTCACTTCACTGGTGGCGACCGCGAAAGCCGCCGCCCCGCCGCAAGCCAAGAAGAAGGCATCCTAATTTGCCTCCTAGCGCCGGCGTCCTGGCCGGCGATTTTCTAGCACCCGCCGCGGCGGTCGCTAGGGTGTAATCTATCTCGCGATCATGCCAACTTCAGACCCCGGTCTCGACAAGACTCTCTCGGCTCTGGGCCTCACCCAGGCCTCCGAGGTGGCCGCCCGCTTCGCCGAACTTCGCGCGCATTTCGATGCTCAACTCCTGGAAGTTCACGACGAAGCGGGCTGGAAACGGTTTCGTGACACCTGGTTGGGCCGCAAATCCGGCGTCCTTACCCAAATTACGGGCAACTGGCTCAAGCCTGCGGCGCCCGAATCAAAGCCCGCCGTCGGCGCCGCGCTAAACGCACTGCGTGCGCACGTGGAGTCTCAAGTCGAAGAGCGCCGCGCGGCCATCGAGTGCGGCGCCGAAGAATCCGCGCTCGCGCGTGAACGCACCGACCTCTCTCTCCCCGGGGTCATCCGCCCGGTCGGTTCGCACCACTTGATCCGCCAGGTCTTCCAGGCCATCGAAGACATTTTCTTCTCCATCGGGTTCTCCGTGGTCGAAGGCCCGGAAATCGAAACGCCCTACTACAATTTCGAGGCCCTCAACATTCCCGAATTTCATCCCGTCCGCGACGACATGGACACCTTTTATCTCGACTTGCCGAAGGGCGCCCCCGGCCCGCTGCTTCTTCGCACCCACACTTCGCCCATGCAGATCCGCACTATGGAAAGGCAAAAGCCACCTGTTCGCGTCATCGTTCCCGGCAAAGTTTATCGCCGCGACAATCCCGACGCGACTCACTCCTTCATCTTTCATCAAGTCGAAGGCCTGGCCGTGGACACGGACATCACCTTCTGCGACTTCACCGGCACCATCGAATATTTCGTCAAACAGTTTTTTGGTCCCCAGGTGACAACGCGCTTCCGACCCAGCTATTTCCCGTTTACCGAACCCTCCGTCGAATTCGACGTTTCCTGCCCTTTCTGCGGCGGAACGGGAACCGCCGCCGGCGGCGGAACCTGTTCAAAGTGCAAGGGCGCGGCCTGGATCGAACTCTTTGGCGCGGGCATGGTCGATCCCGCGGTCTACGGCTTTGTGAACTACGACGCGAAGAAAGTCAGCGGCTTCGCCTTCGGCGTCGGCATCGACCGCCTGGCCATGTTGAAATACGGAATCGATGATATTCAGGTTTTTTTCCAGAACGACGTGCGCTTCCTCGGCCAGTTCCCGTAGGAAGCGGACGGAATTTACGATCGGGAGCCCGTCGGTGCGGCCCCCGAGGAATTGGTTTTGAACACCATGACGTTGGCCGACGCCAAACAACGCTTTTCGAATCGCGTCGCGGACTACCTCCGCTACCGTCCCGGCTATCCCCCGGCGGTGCTTGATCTCTTGCGCCTCGAGTGCGGGCTGCGCGCCGACCATGTCATCGCGGACATGGGCTCCGGGACGGGCCTGCTTAGCCAACTCTTCCTCAAAAACGGCCATCGCGTTTTCGGCGTCGAGCCGAATCGGCAAATGCGTGAAGCCGGCGAAGAATTCCTGCACCGCTTCGAGAAATTCACGAGCGTTCCCGGCTCCGCCGAAGCCACCACGCTCGGCGACGCCAGCGTCGATTTCGTCACCGCCGGCCAGGCTTTTCACTGGTTCGAACGGCAAGCCGCGCGCCGCGAATTTCGACGCATCCTTAAGCCCGGCGGGTGGGTGGTGGTCCTCTGGAATGACCGCCGCATGGAAGAAGCGCCGCTCACCCGCGAGTACGAAGGCGTGCTTGAGCGGTTCGGCATTGACTACCAGAGGGTCAAGGATTCCTATCCGGAGGGCGTTGCTATTCGCAGTTTCTTTGATGGCCGTGTTTCGACCGCGCGCGATTTGCCGAACCACCAGATTCTGGATTGGGAGGGATTCCGCGGGCGTCTCGGCAGCAGCTCCTTCGCTCCTACCGAAGATCATCCGCACTACGCGCCCATGATGGCCGAGCTCGAACGGGTTTTTCGCCAGCATCAACAAGACGGCAGGGTACGCATGGAATACTTCACGCGCATCTATTGCGGACAGCTGCGGGCGGAAGGGGACTGAGGCATGAAGGTCGTCTACAACTGGCTGAAAGATTTTGTCGACGTGACTGCCACGCCCCAGGAGCTGGCCTCGCGCCTGGCCCTTTCCGGCACTAACATCGGCGGGGTGGAGAACGGCGCGCACGGCGCAGTGATCGAAGCCGAAGTCAGTTCGAATCGCCCCGACTGCCTTGGACACTTGGGAATCGCCCGCGAAGTCGCCGCCATCTACCGGCTGTCCCTGAAGCACGTTGCGCCCAAGCCGGCCGAGGGTGCGGCGAAAGCCAGCGACGCCATAAGAGTCGAAATTCAATCTCCGGAACTCTGCGGCCGCTTCACCGCCCGCGTCATTCGAAACGTGAAGATCCAGCCATCCCCAAAATGGCTGAGAGACCGCCTGGAAGCCTCCGGCGTCGCCAGCATCAGCAATGTCGTGGATATTTCCAACTTCGTGATGCTCGAACTCGGCCACGCGCTGCATACTTTCGATTACGACAAAGTTCGCGATCACAAAATTGTTGTGCGCCGCGCCAAGCACGGCGAGCACATGAGAACGCTGGACGGCATCGAGCGGCAGTTCGATTCCGACATCTGCCTGATCAGCGATGGAGACGGCTCCCACGCCATCGGCATCGGCGGAATTATGGGTGGAGCAGAAACGGAAATTTCGTTTTCCACCAAAAATGTTTTGATTGAGTGCGCGTGGTTTGAACCGGTCGCGATTCGCCGCGCTGCGCGTTTTCTGAAATTGCACACCGAAGCTTCCACGCGGTTTGGCCGCGGTGCCGATCCGGAAATGGCCGAGCTGGCCTCTCGACGCGCTGCTGAATTGATTCTGCAGCTTGCCGGCGGCGAGTTGCTCGCTGGTGTTGTTGACATTTACCCCGGAAAGCGCGCGCCGCAAAAAATCCGTGTGACGCGCTCGGAAATTCTTCGGGTCATGGGGGCGGACGTTCCCGACAAGGAAATTGAAGCCAGTCTCGGGGCGCTGGGTTTCGCGCCCGTTCGCGTCGACCAAAACCGCGGCGCGGAAGGCTCGCTCCTCGCGGCGTGGGAATCGACGCCGCCATCCTGGCGCGCCGAAGTCGAGCGTGAAATTGATCTGATCGAAGAAATCGCGCGCATTTACGGCCTGGATAAATTCCCGCCGCGTTTGCCCCCGGCACGGCAAGGCGCGGCGCGGCTTCCGCACTACGAAGCGGAAACACGCCTGCGCGAATGCCTGATCGGTCTCGGCTATCGCGAAATTCTGACCATTCCGCATGTCCGGGAAGAACGCGACGCGCTCTTCAGGCCCGCAGGAATAACCCCCGCGCATCTGTCGAATCCGCTCTCGGAGGAAGCCAGCGTGCTGCGCTCCACGGGCGCGGTGACCATGGCGGCGGCGCTCGAATGGAATCTAAATCACGGTCAGCGCAATGCCCGGTTCTTCGAAATCGGCCGCCACTACCGTTTACACGGAAGCAATCCGGTGGAGACACGCGTGCTGACGATCGGCGCGACCGGTGCAGCCCGCGAAAAAGGTCTTTACGATACCGCCTGCGATTTTTCCTTTGCCGACCTCAAAGGAGACCTCGACACCATCGGCGCTCTGGCTGCGCGGTTTACCTGGAGTGACGGCGGGCCGAGCTGGCTGCATGCCGGCCGCTCGGGAAACATTGGCGCAATTGCCGATGATCCAATTTCTAGGACATCTTTCGGAGTTGCGGGCCAACTTGCGCGACGCATCGCGGACAAATTGAAGCTTCGTCAGGATGTTTTTCTGGCTGAATTGGAGCTCGACCCGGTTTATGCGGCCATGCAAGCGGCAAAGGAAGCGCGCCGCTATGAGCCGGTGCCGCGGTTTCCCGCTGTCGAGCGCGATTTCTCATTGCTGCTGGCCGACGGCACGAAGTTTTCCGATGTGACCGAAACCATTCAATCGCTGGGGATCGGCGAAATCCATGGGATCGAGGCGACGGATCTTTTCCGCGGCAAAAATGTCCCTGCCGGAAAATACTCGCTGCTGGTGCGCGTCATTCTTCAGAGCCGCGAAGCGACTCTGACCGACGCGCAGATCAGTGATTTCAGCGGCAGAATTCGCGCCGCTCTCGAAACGCACCTCGGCGCGCAACTCCGCGCGAGTTGAGTCTCGACTTATCGGCATAGGTAGGCTTCCTTGAAGACCGGGGCGCTAGGCGACATGCTGGATGCGCGCTGTTTATGTTATCGTCAGGCATAGAAGAACCATGAGCGCGCCAGTAAAAGTGCAGATTTTCGGGCAATCGTACTCCATCCAAGGGGAACTGGATGGCAAGTATGTCCAGAAGCTCGCCAAGTACGTTGACGATAAGATGCATGAGATTGCCGATGTGACTAAGACCGTAGACACCCTGAAGGTTGCGGTGCTGGCGGCGCTGGCGATTGCCGACGAGCTCCACAATATGCAGCGGGATCGCGGCGATCATGAAGAGTTGCTGCGCGAACAAGCCGAGCGCTGCCTGACGCTCGTCGAACGGGCTTTGAAACAAACTGCGTAGAACTTAATCTTCGGATGAAGACTTCCGCCTAACTCTTCGAAGTGGTGGTACGCGGCCATGCTTACTGGCTCCAGCTGGTGGGGTTGCGGTCCCAGCGGTGGGTACGGAGCTGTTTGTGGAGAGCGGCCGGAAGCGGGCCCTGGGTGCTGGCGGCGATGTTGGCTTCGACGTTCGATCGCTTGCGCATCCCCGGAATGACGGTGCTGACGTCGGGATTGTTGAGGATGAAGCGCAGCGCCATCTGCGCCATGGAGTTACCCGCGGGAACGAGCGGCTTGAGCGCTTCAGCGTGGGCCAAGCTGCTTTTCAGATTTTCCGGGACGAAATACGTGTTGCGCCAATCGCCCTTTGGCCAGGTGCTATTGATGGTGAGCGTGCCGGTGAGTGTGCCCTCGTCGAACGGTACGCGAGCGATCACGGCGACATCTTTCATACGGCAGATGGGGAAAAGCGCGTCTTCGGGATTCTGGTCGAAGATGTTGTAGATGACTTGGACGGCGTCGGCGACGCCTTCCAGCACAGCGCGAATGCCGTTAGCCGGCTCCCAGCGATTGACGCTGACTCCCACGGCTTCGGCTTTGCCGCTGACGCGCAACTTTTCCACGGCGCGCGGAAGGCGTTCATCGTTGAGCCAGCGGTCTTCCCAGGTGTGAAACTGGATGAGGTCGAGTTTATCGACGCCGAGATTGGCAAGGCTCTTGTTGACGTATGCTTCGATGTGCTCCGGCGGATAGCAATCGTCGAGGGTAAAATCGCGGCGGCTGGGCCATTTGAGGTTTTTGGGCGGAATTTTTGTGGCCACGTAAAGTTTCTGGCCGCCGTTGCTCTGGAGGACTTTTCCGAGGATTTGTTCGCTGCGGCCGTCGCCGTAGGCCCAGGCAGTATCAAAGAAATTGCAGCCGAGATCGACGGCACGTTCGAGGGAGTCGAGCGATTCGGCGTCGTTGGAGCCGGTCCAGCCGGCGAGTCCCCACATTCCGTATCCGATTTCACTGACGTTCCATCCCGTGCGGCCGAAGCGGCGATAGTTCATGGGGTGCTCTCCTAAAGCGGAGCGCACATTATACGCGGCTGGGCTGGAATGAGGCGCGCTTGAGCTTGGGGAGGCCCAGCCCCGGACACCAAGATCCCTACCCAAGGAGACATATTCAATAGAGACGGGATTATCACATGAGTGCCAGTGTCTTTGCGGGGTGATCCGCGGGAGTTATAAACAGACACACCAACAGTTTTTGTCGTCCCCAAAAAGAAGTGGGACAAATTGCGGCCCCGAGTCTGCTAGACTGGCGCCGTTTTGAGGAGACTACACCAAGGCCATTCTTCGAGCCGGACGCTGGTCGAGCGGCTGGGTCTCGTGTGCGCCTTGAGCGCGATATTTGTTGCGTGCGTTCACGGAAACGCGGCAGATGAGGTCAAGCGGCTGGCGGCTTTGATGGAATGGAAGCCGGGGACGATTGCGGCGGATATTGGCGCCGGAGACGGGAAGTACACTTTGGCGGCCGTGGAACGTGTGGGCGCATCGGGAAAAGTGTATGCCACGGAAATTGATCGAAAGAAGCTTGAGGAGTTAGAGGGCGAGGTTGCCAAGCGCAAGCTGGAGAACGTGACCGTGGTCGAGAGCAAAGAAGCGGATACAAATCTGCCTAGCGGATGTTGTGACGCGATTTTTCTGAGGCGTGTGTACCATCACCTGACCAAGCCGGTGGAGTTCGATCGAAACCTGGCGCGGTCGCTGAAGCCCGGAGGGCGGCTGGCGATTATCGATTTCGCTCCACGCTCGGGGCTGGAACCTGTCGAAGGAGTTCCGAGCAACCGGGGCGGGCACGGCATAGCGCAGAAGCTGGTGATCGAGGAGCTGCGTGCAGCGGGGTTCGAGGTCGAGAAAATAGTGAATGACTGGCCGGATGATAGTTACTGCGTTTTGTTGGTAAAGAGATGAGCGCAGGTCGAAGGCCAGCAAGAGCGGACGGATATGCTTTTGCTTCTGGGTGGGCGGTCCAGTCTGCTAGACTGGCGCGGTTTTGACGCACACCACGCGAAGACGATTTCTGGCGCAGGCGGCTGGTTCAGCGGCAGTTGTTTCGGCGGGGGAGTGGCCCGGGCTATTTGCGGGGGTAGAAACGGCACGGGCGGTGGATGCCGGACCCAGCATGCGCTTTCCGGCGGCGGCGCGGGAGCGCATTGCCGTGGCCTCGTATCCGTTCCGAGATTTCATCGCCGGGCGCGAGGATAAACCCGGCGGCGGGAAGATGGAGTTGAAGGAGTTCGCGGCCGACGTCAGCGCCAAATTCAACATCAAGAAGATCGAGCCCTGGAGCGCGCATTTTCGCTCGCTGGACCAGGGCTACCTGGAGGAGCTGCGTGTGGCCGTGGCACAGGTGGGCGGAGCGATCGTGAACATTGCCGTGGACGGCGAGCACAGCCCCTATGCGGCGGACGGCGCGGAGCGGGAGCGCGCCATGGCGTTCAGCAAGCGATGGCTCGATGCGGCGACGGCCATCGGTTCACCGAGCGTGCGGACAAACATTCCGCAGGCCAAGGATTCCAAGCCGAACATGGAACGAACCGCGGAGAGTCTGAAGCGCGTGGCGGAGTATGGCGCCGCGCGGAATGTAGTTGTAAATCTGGAGAACGACAATGCGGTCAGCGAAGATCCGTTCTTCCTAGTCAGCGTCATCGAAAAAGTGAACAGCCCATGGCTGCATGCGCTGCCAGACTTCGCGAATACGCTGGCAGCCTACCAGGAGGAGTACGCCTACAAGGGCATCGAAGAAATGTTCGGACACGCGTACAACATCTCGCATGTGAAGGAAACGGAAGTAGGCGCGAGGAAGGACAAAATCGCGCACGTGGATCTTCCCAAAACGTTTGGGATCGCGAAACAGCACGGGTACAAAGGTTACTTTTCGATGGAATGGGACAGCCCGGGCGACGCTTACCAGGGGACGGTGGGGCTGATTGAAAAAACGCTGTTGAATCTCGCCTAACTAAGGGCGGGCCCTCATGCCGGCGCTAGGCAGGGGAATTGCCACGGCTATTCCTTAGAAAGAAGGCCTACACCCTAGAGTTCAGCAACCCTCTGACACTTCTTTCATGGTTCGAAGAACATCAGTTATTCGTAGCGCAGGGCCACGATGGGATCGACGCGAGTGGCGCGGCGCGCGGGGATGAAGCATGCCATCAGAGCGACCAACGCCAGCACGGCGGCGACTCCGGCGAAAGTAAGCGGGTCCGTGGCGCTTACGCCGAACAGCAGTGTGGATAAGAGCCGCGAGAAGGCCAGGGCGGCGAGAACGCCGACGGCCACGCCCAGTAGCGTGAGCCGCGTTCCCTGACCCAGGACGAGTCGCAAGACATCGCGGCGCTGGGCGCCCAGCGCGATGCGAATGCCGAGTTCTTGGGTGCGCTGCGTGACGCTGTAGGCGATCAAGCCATACAGGCCGACCGACGCAGGCACTACAGCGACAACGGCAAAGATACCGAGAAGAAGCATGGTGAACCGCGAGCGCGACAGGGAGTCCGCCACAAGCTGGTCCATGGTGGCCACGCCGGCCATGGGCAGTTCCGGATCGATGTGCTGAAGTTCGTTGCGCGCTCGAGACACGATTGCTAACGGATCGTTTGATGCGCGCACCAGAATGGTCATTCCGGACATAACCAGTTCGGGGTGCGGCCAATAGACGGTAGGTTCGGGAGCAGTGTCGAGTCCCATCTGGTGGACGTCGCCAACCACGCCGATGATTTCCGACGGCTGGATCTCATTCTCCGCAAGACTCTTCATGTAGATGGCGGCTTTCTGGCCGAGGGGGTTGACCCCGCGGAGATATTTGTCGGCGAAAATCTGATTGATGATGGTGACGTGCTTTTCTTCCGCCAGCTCTTCGGCGTTGAAGAGCCGGCCGGGCGCGCAGGGGAATATTCATGGCGGCGAAATAGTCTGGCCCGACAACGCCGACGTTGGCCACCGGAAGATCGGAGAGCGCGAGCGGCGGCTGGCTGAGAAGATGGACGGCGGTGGCCGCGCCCAGCCCGGTGAGCGGAGGAAAGCTTTCCATGCTGGCGGAGCGGACGCCAGGCACGGTGTTGATTCTGGCGAGAAGCTGCCGGAAGAAAGCCATGCGTAATTGGTCGGTGCCGTACTTGGATAGCGCTCCTATAGATAGCTATAGGTAGAGTCGGGGCGGGGAGAAAAACGTTTCTGAAATAGCTCCAGGACAGGAGAGCGGGGCGACGTTTTGATACTTGTTCCGAGAAGTGCGACGAGGGTATGCTTCCGGGCGAGTCTGGGGGAGGAGGAAGGCGATGAAATCTCGACTGCGTTGGATGGCCCGGGCCGTGTGGGTAACGGCCATGGCGATGGTGATGTGGCCAGGAGTTGGGGCCGCCCGGCAGGCGGCGCCAGCGGCCACTGCGCCGCCGGACATGACGCCGGTAGCGAATCCGGTGAGCGCGTTCGTGAAGGCGGGAGTGGCGCGCTACCAGAAAAATATGGTGGCGGCGGCCGAAGCCATGCCGGCGGAGAAATACGGCTTCAAGCCTTCGCCGGAGATGAATTCGTTCGGGCACCTGGTGATGCACATCGCGCAGTCCAACAATACCTTCTGCGCGAAGATTTCCGGGCAGGCGGCGCCGGACGCGAAGATTGCGGAGTCGGATCCCAAGGACAAGCTGGTGGCGATGATGAAGGATTCGTTTGCGTTTTGCTCGACAGCGCTGGCGAACGTGGACGATTCGAAACTGGGAGAGCAACTCATGCTGTTTGGCAATCGCCCGATCTCGCGGGGAGGGGCGCTGGTAGCTCTGGGTGGAAGCTGGACCGACCACTATGCGACGGAAGCGATTTATTTGCGGTTGAATGGGATTTTGCCGCCCACGGCGCAGCCGCCGAAACAATAGGGAGATGGTCGAGCTGGTCGGGACGGGCCGGCGCGCGCGTGGACGATAGAAACTACACTTCCCGCGTGGAGGACGTGGCAGCTTCGAATTCGCGGTGAGCGGAAGTGCCACCTTTTAGTTCGCGGGCGGCGCGACCGTGATGCAGGACCAGATGCAATAGAAACATGACAATGAGAACGCCGCCGAAGGTCACCACGATGGTGGCGCCGGTTGGTGTGTCGAGCTGGACGCTGAGATACACGCCCAGCGCGGAGACCAGGGTACCCATGGTCCAACCGATGGCCAGGCGCGGACCGATGCGGTCGGCGAAGAGCATGGCGCCGACGCTGGGCACAATCAGATAGCAGAAAACCAGCAGAACACCTGCAATGGCCACCGAGGAAGTGACCACAAATCCGAAAGAGGCATAGAAAAGAAAATCCCAGAAGCGCACGTTATAGCCGAGTTGCTCGGCCTTGTTGTGGTTCATGGAGATGAGCAGGAATTTCTTGCGGAATATGAAGTGAAACAGACCCACACCGCTGTAGAGCAATGCGGTTTTGATCACCTCGGGCCGGGAGACGGCGAGAATATTTCCGACCAGCATATCCTTCAGATGCTCGGTCTCCCCGGTGGCTTTGCTCATCAGCAGAATGGCCATAGCAGAAGCAACGGCATAGGCGATGCCGATAAAGGCTTCCTGGGGGATATGGCCGCGGCGAGTGCGCGCAAAGGCGAAAATGGCAGCGCCGAGAAAGGTGAAGGCCAGACTGATCCAGTAGGAACCGCGGCCGTGCGGATCCATCCCCGCGATAATGGCTACGATGGCGCCTAACGCGGCGATCTGTGCGAGAGCGAGGTCCACGAAGATGACGCCCCGCTCGACGACGTGCACGCCGAGGTAGGAATGGATGCCGGTCAGAATCAGGCTTGCCAAGAAGGGCAAAATCAGAAACGGAAGAATCTCCATCGAATACTCTCCTAGTGCGTCTCGTCAAGGGCCTTCTTGAGCTTCGCGATATCGTAGTCGAACAACTTGAAGTAGTCGGTGATCTCTTTTTCGCCGCCGACCGAAGGCATCAGCACGACCACCACCGCACCGGTATCGCGTGCGATGGAATTAGGCGTCTTCAAGTCAAAGTACGGCTCGACCATGATGACCTTCACAGCGTCGCGCTTCATCTGCCCGATCAATTCTACGGTGTGCTGGGGGCTCGGGGGAATGCCGGGACGCGGCTCGACGTAGCCGACGACGTTGAGGCCGAAATGTTCGGCGAAATTCGGCCAAGAACGGTGATAAGTTACGACCTTGCGGCCGGCGTAGGGTTTCATCTGCGCCTGCCATTGCTGGTCGGATTGCTTGAGCCGCTGGGCGAAAGCATCATAGCGCTCGGCAAAATAGGCGGCATCGTTGGGGCGCATCTCGCTGATCTTGTTCTGGATGCCCTTGGCGATGCGCAAGGCGTTATCCGGGTCCAACCAGTAGTGCGGGTTCCCCAGCGGATGAACGTCGCCTTCGGCGCGGGTCACTTGGCCGGTAGGGAGTTCCAGGATTCTTGCAAACCGGGAAGCGTCGAAATAACCCGGCGCACCGACTTGAATCCTCGGATTACTGGATTGCGTGATGAGCGGCGGCAGCCAGCCAATCTCGAGTTCAAGCCCGACGACAATGAGCAGCTCGGCCTTGGAGAGCTTCAGAAGAAAGCTCGGCTTGGGATCGACAAAGTGAGGGTCCTGATAGCCACGAGCGACGGATTCGACATCCACTTTGTCCCCGCCAATTTCCTGCGCCAGGGAGGCCAAGTCGGTCGTAGCGGTCATGATACGAATCTTGCTGTCCGCGCTGCCCATGAGGGGATCGAGCAGCGCAAACACGAGGGCCACGGACGCGGCGATGGTGATGAAACGAGTTTTTGTCAATAAGCGGGGCATCGAATTCTCCTGGAGCTGCCTAAAACGGGTGAGCACCGTGCGCGCCCATCACAAAAAGAAACTGGAAAAGAAATTCATTGGCATTTGAGAAATCCGTTGGAGTAGTCGCCAAATGCCCGAAGCGGTACTGCCCGCGGATCTGGCTAAACTCGCTCGGCCAATATGTCAGGATACCGGAAACGCCGGAGTCCGTCAGGCGGGCATCGGTGGCGTGGCCGCTGCGGTCGAACCGTCCGCCGACGGTCCAACGGCGATTTACGCGGTATTCCGCCGAGGAGTACATGCCAAAGGCGTGTTCTGTCTGAAGAAGACTCGGGAGCGCAGCAGAAAACTGGTCGCGCGCGCTCCAGACCAGCTCGGTACGGAACAAAAAGGAATTGTAGATAGCGCGGCGCAGCGGTTTCCAGCGGAGCGTCGCGTCTCCGCTGTAGAGATTGGTTAGGAAGTTCGAGCCGTTGTTGTTGTGGCCGCGAGCGTAGGAGAGGCCGAAATCGAGGTTAGTCGATTCGGTCAAATCCCGGTACGCGCGGAGGTGGCCGACCACGCTGACGTCCTGGCGGCGGCTGGCCTGGAACACCTCGGCAGAATCACCGCGTAATACTTCCGCGCTCCCTTCGAGGAACCAGTTCTTAGGCGCGGGCAGAAAACGCGAGAGGAAGAAGCCGGCGTCGTCGATGCCGTCCTCGCCGCCGACTAAATTGTTGGTGACCAGCGGCCGGTCAATGAACGGCAGCGCGTGATTGTGAATGGTGTTGACCTTCCCAAAGTCAGCACGCTTCTTACCGACCTTGAGCAGCAGTCCCGCGGGGAGCGACGTGAAGGTGACGTAAGCCTCTTCGACGTTTACGCCCGTCTCGCCGAAAGAGACGAAGGCATCGGCGCGGGCGTAAGGATCGATGATGGCTTGCAAACCTACTTCCGATTCGTGCATCTCGAGCGAGGGTGACGGAGAAACGTTGTTGCGTCCGGCCGTGCCGATGAAATCGCCGATCAGGCTGATATCCGGATTGAGGAGTTTGGCGTTGCCGGAGGCGCCCCCGAAAGTCTGCGTTTGCACCACCTGGGCCGCTGCCGGCTGAGGAGAGGGGGACAGCATACCCGGCTCGGGGCGCGCGGAGGCTAGCAGAACTTGCGGGCCGGAAGAACGTTCCGGTGATTTCGTTTCGCGAAGTTCTGCTAGCTCGCTGCGCAGGATGGCAACTTCTCCGGCGAGTGTGCGCACTTGTTGTTCGAGTATTTTCATGCGGGCGTCTTCCGTGTTTGCGGGGGAGACGTCGCGCTTAACCACTACCGCCGGCGCGTCCTGCGCATGCGCAAATGAGTAGAAAAGCAGCAAGGCGGATAAAGCAGCGAATCGTTTCATGACATTGCTCCTATAGTTCTGCGAAATTGAGCCCTAGTTGCAAGAAAAGTGGAGACGGGCAAGGGAGAAACGCAGAAAACTACAGGGCGGGAGGCGCGCGCGGAGAGGCGGCGGGCGGAACCTCTGAGGAAGCCGAGATGACCAAAGGAACGAGTTCGAGCCGGTTGGTGACCGGCACCATGGCAAGCGCCGGCGACTGCGTGGCGACCACGGAACCCGCCGTCGAGCACAGCGGACAAAGGTGCGATGCCGATGGCGTTACTGTGAGCTCACAACAATAATGAAGCTGCGACGCCAGAAAAACAGCGCCGAAGAGTAAGATCAGGAGGCACCTTTGCCGCGAAGCAACTTGCATGTAACTGGTGAGACGGAGCTTAGGCAAGAAAAGTTGCTGGGTCAAGCGTGTAAAGTTGGATTTTTGTTGGATTATATACTATACTGGGATATAGTATATGGAGCGGCTCATGGCGCACACGGCGACGGACAAAGAAAAGCTCTTGATCCGGGTTCGTCGAATCCGCGGACAAGTCGAGGCCGTGGAACGATCGCTGAAGGAAGACCACGAATGCACCGATGTGCTTCAACTGGTGGCGGCTTGCCGAGGAGCGCTGAATGGCTTGATGGCCGAACTGCTAGAGGGCCATATCTGGTTCCATGTCCTGGACGCGGATCGCGCCAAAGATTCCCCTCAGGCCGTGGCCGCCGAGGAACTGATCGATATCGTGAGAGCCTATTTGAAATAACTAAAGAATCCGGCGCTCGTGGAGGACGCCATTGGTGTGCGTCCAGGGTTCTCCGCAGCGAAAACCGCTTGAAGTATCTGTGGGCGGGCCTAGGACGGGATGCCAGTCCATGCCGGTAACATGGAAATAATTCATTGCAACCAGGCGCTAAGAAGTCCGTCTAAGTGCTAAGCTAAGATGTCGCCTATGCACTGGGGGATATCCATTTTCCGGGGAACGATTGGGCGCCGCGCGGTGGCGTTGCTGACGGTCGACGGGCGCTGCGCTGGGGTGTGGCTCGACGACGATCAAACGATCATCTCTGCCGCGGTCGTGATGGCGACCGGCGGGGCCGCCGCGCTGTGGGCCCGGACCACAAATCCCCCGGGCGCTACGGGCGACGGACTGCTGCTCGCCTACGCGCTCTATTTTCCAGATCGTCCGATCTACATGTACTTCCTGTTTCCCGTACCGGCGAAGATTTTCGTCGTGATCATGGGCGGGATCGCGTTTTACGCATCGCTCGCCGAGGCGGGCGGCGTCGCCAACGCCACGCATCTGAGTG
>Ga0209234_1000021_pt1 | contig 38508 bp, 35 predicted proteins | sample GraSoi013_1_20cm_2_FD_185816 | JGI IMG/M metagenome (GOLD analysis project Ga0209234, IMG submission 185816) | Grasslands soil microbial communities from the Angelo Coastal Reserve, California, USA - Sample 08_20_2013_1_20cm (SPAdes) (version 2) | ecosystem: Environmental > Terrestrial > Soil >... | reverse complement strand
AGATTTGTCCGTCGGCTTCCACACCGTGACCGACGATTCGGCATTTGCAGTGCGGGCAGACCGGCGCCAGCGCGTGGATCGCGCACTCGAAGCTATCGAATGTGTGATGTTTGCCGGCTACGATCACTTCAAACGCCTTGTCATATTCGTTTTCACAAACTTCGCATGTAGCCATACACAACTCTTTCGCGCCTCGGCTGCTTTGCGGCGGTGTTCGTTTATTTTGAGCAAGTAGAGATCATGCGGGAAAGTGATACTTTTTCACTCGGAGGCGGCATGGAAATACCCAAGCAACTAATCGAGTGTTTGAAAGAAAACAAAGTCTCTTATGAAGTCCTGCATCATCCGGAGGCCGTAACCGCACAACGAATCGCCCAGGCCGAGCACGTGAAAGGCCGGCATCATGCCAAAGTGGTCATGGTGAAATCGGGCGACCAGCATCTCATGATGGTGCTGCCTGCGGACCACCAAATCGATCTGGAGAAGGTCCAGAACGCGATCGGCAACGCCGTCTCGCTGGATCAGGAACAGGAATTCAAGTCGCTCTTCCCCGATTGCGCCATTGGAGCGATGCCGCCATTTGGCAATCTTTATGGTGTGCCAACGTATGTGGACAAGAGTCTGGCGGAGCAAGATTACATCGTGTTCGAAGCAGGAACGCACACCGACACGATCAAAATGGGCTACCGCGATTACGAGAAAATCGTGAAGCCAGAAGTGAAGGATTTGGCGATCAAGCTTCAGCCGATGAAAGGAGCATAACCTTACGCACCGTCGAGCAGCGCACCGTGAAAGACAGACAAAACTGGAGGGCGGAGCTCCGCGACGCCTAACCAGCGATCCGAGGCTTACAACCGGTGCTTGGGCTCGCGGAGCTCGCCCCTGTATCTGCGTCGCTGCGCTGGTTCTTTGGCTTATTTGCACGTCCGCGGGTTTCGCGGCGGAGAAGGTTTCTTTTATCAATATCGACGGAGCGATTGGGCCGGCCACGGCGAGCTATATTTCGCGCAGCATCGACGAAGCCCGAGCGCAGAATGCTCAGTGTCTTATCATTCAACTTAACACGCCGGGAGGTTTGCTCGATTCGACGCAGAAGATCGTGCAAAGCTTCCTTGGATCTCCTGTGCCGGTCGTCGTTTATGTCGCTCCCACTGGCGCAACCGCGACCAGTGCAGGTTGTTTCATCACTGTTGCCGCCAGCGTCGCGGCAATGGCCCCGGCCACGACAATTGGCGCGGCGCATCCGGTCTCGATAGGCGGGTTTCCCAGTGGCGGAGAAGAAAAGACCGACGAAACGATGAAACAGAAGTTGGAGAATTTTTCTGTGAGCTATATCGAGACAATCGCTGGCAAGCGTCAGCGTAATGTGGAATGGGCCAAGTCTGCGGTGAAGGAAAGTGCATCAATCACTGCTGAAAAAGCGCTGCAACTAAAAGTCATCGATCTGATTGCCTCCGATATTTCCGACCTGTTACAAAAATTGAACGGCCGCGTGGTGGATGGGAAGACGCTCAAGACGGCGGGCGCGGAGGTTTCGGAGATTAAGATGTCGGCCTCGGAGCACGTGTTCCAAAAGCTCTGGCGACCAGAGGTGATGTTCATTCTCATGCTGATCGCGATCTATGGAATCATTGGCGAGATGACCACGCCGGGAGCGATTCTTCCCGGAGTCGTTGGAGCGATCGCGCTGGTCCTTGCGCTTTATCTGGCGGCCGTTTTGCCGGTTAACGTGACCGGCCTCGTTTTGATCGCACTCGCGTTGATGCTCTTTATCTTCGATGTTTACGCGACCACACACGGTGTCTTAACGGTCGGCGGCATCATAGCGTTTCTGATCGGCTCACTCATGCTGTTCAATCGCGGTGACCCGCTCTTTCGTTTATCGCTCAACTACATCATTCCGGCGACCTTGGTCACTGCGGCGTTCTTTATTTTTATCATCGGAAAGGGCCTGCGCGCGCAACTGTTGCCGATAAAAGTGGGAAAGGAAACGCTCATTGGGAAAACGGTGACTGCATTGACCCCGATCGATTCGCGCAGCGGGCGCATTTTCGTGGAAGGCGAATACTGGAACGCCATCAGCGATACGCCTATCGAAAAAGACGAGCAGGCTGAGATTTCTGCCGTGCAAGGATTGACAGTAAAAGTGAAAACCAAAGGAAAATAAAACCATGGAACTTATCGAAGCATTGCCGCGGTTGATCGGCTGGGCCGTGCCCATCATCATTCTCATTATCATCATCTTGCCGCAGGCGATCCGCATCCTGCGTGAATACGAGCGCGGCGTCATTTTTCGTCTGGGGAAACTACTCGGCGCAAAAGGACCCGGATTGATTTTCCTCATCCCGATCGTCGATCGCATGGTGCGAATGGATTTGCGCGTCGTCACCATCAGTGTCGAGAAGCAGGAGGTGATGACGCGTGACAACGTGCCGGTGACGGTCGATGCGGTTGTGTATTTCCGGGTGGTCGATCCACAGGCCTCTGTCGTGAAGGTAGAGAACTTTCTCAAAGCCACTTCGCTGATGTCTCAGACGACGCTGCGCAGCGTGCTCGGTCAGGCCCCCTTGGATGACCTGCTTTCGCAGCGCGAGTCGATCAACCAGAAATTGCAGGAGATCATCGACCGGCAAACCGAACCGTGGGGCGTCAAAGTCACGGCGGTTGAGGTCAAGGATGTTTCGCTGCCCGACACCATGAAGCGCGCGATGGCCAAGCAAGCGGAAGCCGAGCGCGAACGCCGCGCAAAAATCGTCAACGCCGAGGGCGAATTTCAAGCTGCGGAAAAAATGGTGCAGGCCGCCGCGATGATGAGCAAGGAGCCGATTGCGCTGCAACTGCGCTTCCTGCAAACGATGCGCGAAATTTCCAGCGAACATAACACCACGACCTTTTTCCCTCTTCCGATCGATCTCTTGACGTCATTGATCAAGAAGAGCGAACCGCCCAAATCGTAGCAGGAAAAAACGCCCAACGCCCAACATCCAACGCTGAATTGGCAGAAACTGCTCGATCGAAATCTGGTAGGGCGCGACCGCTGGGCGCGTCGCAAACGCGAGATCAGCCCGGCCCCCACACTCAGGACCAGCTGGTTGCTTTTCTGGAATTGCCCGAGTCATATCCGCACCACCCTGTAAACGTGCGCGTGATTCAAACCCACATCTCATGGGTCTTCATTGCGTCTCCGTTTGTCTTCAAAGTGAAGAAACCGGTGAATCTCGGGTTTCTGGATTTCAGCACGCTGGAAAAACGCCGCCACTTTTGCCGGCGCGAGATTGAATTGAACCGTAGGCTCTGTCCGGAAATTTATCTCGACGCTATTTCCATCTACGAAACTGATTCCGGCTTTTCGTTCAAACCACGGGGGAAAACCGTTGAGTACGCCGTCCAAATGAGAGAGCTGCCGCATGGCTGCTTCTTAATCGAATTGCTCGAGAAAAATTTGGTCGGTGAAAAGGAGATCAACCGCGTGATCTCCACTCTGCATCGATTTTACCAGGCTGAAACTTCGACAGCCGAGATCGAGCAGTGGGGCACACCCGAAAAGTTAAAGATCAGCACCGACGAAAATTTTACGCAGGTCGAGCCTTTCATTGGCAAAACAATTTCGCCCGCCGCCTTCGAGACGATTCGCCATTACACGAACCAGTTCTACAAGCTGAATGAAAACCTGTTCCGTGAACGGATTCAGCAGCATCGGATTCTCGATTGCCACGGCGACTTGCATCTGGATCATGTTCATCTCACGCCGGAAGCGACTACCATTTTCGATTGCATTGAGTTTAACGACCGGTTTCGTTTCATTGACATCGCCAACGATCTCGCCTTTCTGGCGATGGATTACGATTTCGAAGGCCGCACGGACCTGGGAAACCTGTTTCTCCGAAATGCCGCACGCGAGTTAGGCGACGCTGGAATGCTAAGGATTGCGAATTTCTATAAGTGCTATCGCGCTTTCGTCCGCGGGAAAGTGGAAAGCATTCAGGCGACAGAGAAGGAAACGACAAACCGCCAGGAACACGAGAAACAAGCAGCTCGTTACTTTCGTCTGGCGCTTCGGTATGCAATCGCCAGCTCCGAACCGTTAGTTATCGTGGTGATGGGTCGGGTCGGCACGGGCAAGAGTACTATCGCGAAACGGCTGGCCGGCGAGTTGGATTGGCCGGTCCTTTCCTCAGACGAAATTCGCAAGACACTTGCCGGCGTTCCGCTCACTCAACGAACGCCGCCTGACTTGCGCGCTAAAATTTATTCGGCGCAAAAGACCCAACGAACATACAGGAAACTTCTGGAAGACGGGTTTGCAGCGGTCGGCTGTAGCCGAGGGCGCCGACCTCGTCCGCGCCAATCTCACAACGGCGTAATTCTCGACGCCACATTCTCCAGACGCGCGCTCCGTAGATTTCTGCGGGACGAATGCAAGAAAGCGAACGTGTCATCTCAGTTTGTAGAACTCGAGGCCGATCCCAATGAAATCAAAAAGCGGCTAAAAGCACGAGATGAAGAGACCGCCGAAACATCAGATGCGCGGCTCGAAGACTTCCAAAAGTTGAGCGCTGCTTACGAGGAACCATCTGAGCTCGCGCCTGGTTTGATCAGAGTTTCAAGAACTACGTCCATTTCCGACGCCGTGAAAACAATCCTCGTGTGCTTGGCCGACAGACAAGTGGTAGGGACGGATCGCCGAGCCGTGCGTCAGTCCTAAGGTCTCAGCTTCTGCAGGATCCTGCCGATTTGCTCACGGAAAAGTTTGGCACCGCCGGAAGCGGGATGACGAACACCCTGGCATTCAACATTCATTTCTTTTAGTTGCGAGACAGCGACGTTGCCAAGCGCGACGATTTCGTCGCACGGAAAGAGATCTAGGAAAGCTTTGAACACCGCCAGCCCAGCAGATCGCTCGGACTTGTTAGGCATTCGATTGCTCAACATGCCGCGGCGCGGATCAAATGAATGCCAGGGGAACGCATTCCAGAGCACGAATTGCTGCGGCTTCAGGCCGAGCCTGAGCAGCGTGCTCCAAACGATAGTAGCTGTCGGCTCGGAAAATCCATCCGGACAACTTTTGGGTTTGCTCGTGCGCCGCGGCTTGATACTCGAAAAAACGTGTTCCAGCTCAATTCCACTACCTTTCTTTTTTCCGAGCAGGATTCGCTCGGAAGTCATGGGGATTCCACTGAAGTGACCGCCGCGATAGCCAAGTGCTTCGCCGATTATTGCGACCTTTGACTTCCCCAGCCGTTCTTCCAGATACGCGCGTAGCTGGTTGCGCCGTATGGCTGGCGCGTTGTGGCCGACATCATTTTGCTCATCAACTTCCCACCAAGGATTAAACACGGCGCCGGATGGCGACACGTTTAGCAGTCGCAGAAAGTCATCGATCTCCTTGCAGGACATCGTCGATTAAGCTTCAACAATGATGTGACGCAGGCAATTGTCTGTGGGACGACTAGGAAAGTAAATTGAACAAATTATGTAAACGCGATGCCGGAGTTGCCTGATGTCGAAATGTTCAAGCGATACCTTGATGCCACGTCGTTGCATCAGCGGATCGACGACGTCGACGTGCGGAATGCATACATTTTGAAAAACGTCACAGCGCGAGAGCTTGCGCGTGGTTTGAAAGGTCGCCGCTTCGAATCGACTCGCCGGCATGGCAAGCATCTGTTCGTGCGCGCCGATCGCAAGCTTTGGTTGCGACTGCACTTCGGCATGACGGGGTCACTTGAGTATTTCAAAGACGACCGACAAGCACCGCGGCATACGCGAGTGCTCTTTGTTTTCGCCAACAACCATCGTCTGGCGTTCGATGATCAGCGCCAGTTCGGCCAGATCGGATTGCTAGAAGATGTCGACGAATTTCTGAAAAAGCGCGCGCTGGGAGCCGACGCACTTGATATCGATCTTGAAGAGTTCAAAAAAATACTGGGGAAACGCCGTGGCGCCGTGAAATCGATCTTGCTGAATCAGCGGGTCATCACGGGTATTGGCAATATTTACGCGGACGAAATTCTTTTCCGCGTGCGCATGCATCCCGCGACAGAAACGTCTCGTTTGGGTGACAAAGCCCTCACCAAACTTTTTCGGGCTACGCACTACATCATGGAAAAAGCGATCACCGCGAAGGCTGACGCGGACCGAATGCCAAAATCATGGCTTCTGCCGCATCGGGGAAAAGATGGAAAATGTCCTCGGTGCGGAAGGAAACTAAGCTCAGCGAGGATCGGTGGTCGCACTGCGTGGTTCTGCGCGCATTGCCAGAAGAAAATGTGATTAACGCCTGGCTTCAGCCAGGTGGGTAACCGCGCCCACAACCGAGCCGCTTCCAACGGCTTCCCTATTGCACTTTCGAACAAAAGCCGTTGAAACGGCTTGGCCGTCTGCGTGTGCATGAACACCGGTCTGCAGCCCGGTGTTAATGACATTCGTGAGGACTGCGTTTCTAGCTTTGCGGAGTCCAGATTTAGTTACGCCGCGGCCGTGGACCGTCTTCTAAGGCAGTGTTTGCGCGTGTAACGCTGCCGTTACGTAGCCGCCATTTTCGTAACGGAATTATCACAATCGTCACGTTTACTTTCATCACGCCACGGGGAAAACATGAAATCGAAAAACAGCACAAATTATGATGAAAACACAACCGAATATCAATTGGCCAAACAACATCAATCAGACAAACAACACAGCAGCACTTTCCGGCTTTTTGCTCGGAAACCTCCGGCGCAGGACAGCGCTGCTCGCTGCCGCCGCAACCGGGGTTTTGCTTGCGGCGCAAACGTCTTCATCGCAACCGCCGCAAGCGATCGGAGCTGTCTTCGTAATTGCGATGGAGAATCACAACTTCACCCAACCGCCCACGCAGACTAATCCGCAGCCAATCTTGGGCAATCCCGCCGCGCCGTTCATGAACAGTCTCATTACGCCGGGCAATCCGAATGCGGCACAGGTGTCCTACGCCACGGCTTACTTCAACGCGGGTAGAGGTGTGCATCCGTCCGAGCCAAGTTATGTTTGGGCGGAAGCGGGAACGGACTTTGGCGTGCATACCGATGCCGATCCGAATCCGGCCAACGGCAATGTTTTCGACGCTCCGCACTTAACCGCGCAATTAAACGCGATGGGCATTCCATGGAAGAATTATCAGGAAGACGTTCAATTGGCCCCAAGCCCAATCCACAGTGCGTCCGGAACCAATGGACCGGTCAATCCATTTAATGGCTCCACGCAATACAATTACGCGGTCAAGCACAACCCGATGGCGTTCTTTGCGGACACGCAGCTCCAGAATGTTTATCCGCTGCCGCAATTGTTTGAAGACCTCAATAATAACACTGTCGGGCGCTACAACTGGATCACGCCTAACCAATACAACGACGCGCACAGCTCATTGAACGGCGGCTTCACCTACCACGGCACCCATTACACCGGTGACTCTGCTAACATTGCGCAAGGCGATAACTTCCTCGCCCACGTCGTCCCGCAAATCATGGCGTCGCAGGCTTATCAGAACAGCGGCGTCATTATTATTTGGTGGGATGAAACCGAAGGCGGCGACGACGCGAGCCGCACATTAATGGAAGCTGTTATTTCGCCGCTCGCCAAAGGCAACGCCTACGCCAGCAGCGTCGTGATGAGCCATTCTTCCGACCTAAAAACGATGGAAGAAATTTTCGCTCTGCCGAACGTTAACAATCCTATTCCTGCTGGGGAGACGAACAACTTCGGTGGTCATAACAACGTCGCGATCGTTAATGACTTGAGCGACCTGTTTGTTCCGGGAACAATTCCCGCAGCGAGTCTGTCGGTGAGTCCCGGCGACCTCGTATTCGACCCGCACACGCAGCATTATTCTCAGCTGGTTCGCGTCATAAATAACGGCGATGGCCCAGCGCCCACGCCAGTGCGACTCGTGCTGGATAACTTGAGCGCCAACGCGACGCTGCTTAATGCTGATGGAACGACTGAGGTTCTCGCCCCGCTCGGCAGCCCCTACATTGACATCGATCGCGCCAATAGCACATTCGGTCCGCACGAAACACGGACCGTGCAGCTTGAATTCGCCGATCCCGGCGGCCAAAGCATTAGTTACGACACGCGAGTCCTCTCCGTCGTGCCGACGCCTTGACTTGAAGAATTCACCTTGATAGTCGCGCAAATACAAAGCGGCCTCTGCCAAACAGAGGCCGCTTTTTTATTCCGGAAATTTCAAGTCGCACTGCGTTGAACGACGAGCAAAGTATCGGTATCAATTTGTCACAGTAGAAGAATCCGCTGTGATGTCAGTTACGCGGCGGCTGCCGTGAGGCGTTTGGCTTCGCCGCGTTCGTACTCATAGAGGAATCCGATAGACTTTCACAAAGGGCGTTCGAAATCAGTTCCATGACCAAGAATATCTTGCTCACTGGCCGCCCCGGATGCGGCAAGACCACATTGGTTAGGCGAGTGGTGAAGGAGGTGGCGCAGCCGGCCGGCGGTTTTTATACGGAGGAAATTCGCAAGCATCGGGAGCGTGTCGGGTTCAAGATCGTCACGTTTGACGGCAAAGAGAGCGTGTTTGCACATCTGAATCTCAAAACACAGCAGCGACTTGGAAAATATGGACTTGATCTCTCTCCGCTGGAAACGATCGGCATCGAAGCCGTGTGCGAAGCCATCCGTGCGCGCGAACTTACGGTGATCGATGAAATCGGGCCGATGGAAATCCGGTCGGCCATTTTTCGCGACGCGGTGAATAAGGCGCTCAACAGTCGCGTGCCGCTTCTTGGAACCATCACCGCGCGACCATTTGCATTCACCAACGCGATCAAAAAGCGCCGCGATGTCACTCTGATCGAAGTTCGCAGGGACAACCGCGAAGAGCTCGTCTCCGAGCTGTCAGACCACTTCACGGCCTGATCGGCCCAACATTTCCAAAAGTGTAAGCGCATTTTTGGGAGCTGCGCCTTCGGCGTCATTATCGAAGTATGCATGGACGACGCGGTTTTCGTCCAGCCAATCGCGGATACGTGCGGCCCATTTCCTCAGCGAGTGCTTGCTGTAGCTCGATGCGTATTTCCGGGTGTGACCATGCAGACGGATGTAAACGAGATCTGTCGTGACTTCCTCCCACATCGGCCAGTCGGGGGCGTCTGACATGCAGACGGCCACCGCGTGGCGCTTAAGGCATTCGGTTACTTCGTCATCGAACCAGGATTCGTGACGAAACTCGATGGCGTGTCGCGTGGTTTTCCAGTGGCGCAGCGCGTCTAAGAACTTCTCCAGCCGGGCTGTGTCCTTTTTCAGAAATGCCGGTAGCTGCCAGACCACAGCAGCGAGACGGTTGCCGAGCGGCGACGCCGATTCGCGACAACGAATCACCGATTCTTCCACGTCGAGCAGCTTTTTGTTGTGCGTGACGTAGCGGTGCCCTTTTATGGCAAAGCGAAATGTTTCAGGTGTCTGATCGCGCCATTTTTCGACCGTGCTTTTCTCCTGGAGTCGATAAAATGTGCCGTTGACTTCAATGCCGGTGAAACGCTGCGAACAGAACCGCAGCCATCGGTTTTGCGGCGTCTCGCCGTAGAAATCCTTCCGCCAGGTCCTATAATTCCAGCCGCTGGTGCCGATATATGCTTGGGCGAGCATCACTTTTCACTAAGGATTTCGAATCCCGCGTTCGGTGCACGCTTCTAGCAGAAAAACCGCGTCAGGTAATGCAAGCACACGCATCCTGGCCGCGTGCTTAAAACGCAGCGCTGGCTGTGTTACATCAAACCATAGGCCGAAAGCGCCCGACGATTTCCTGTAAGCGGCCCGTGATTTGGCCTAACGAACAGACTTCCGCTGTTTCGAGTAACACCGGGAAACAATTCTCACCTCGTTCGACGACGTCAGCCAGTTTATCCAGCGCGCGTTTAGCTTTATCGGCATTCTTCTTTTTGAATTTCGCAAGGCGATCCACCTGGAGCTGCTGCTTTTTCCGAGGCGTGCGCGCGAGTTTCACTTCCGGTATGTCGTTGTCGCCGTCACGATAGCGATTGAGCCCAATGATTGGGCGAGTCCCATTGTAGATTTGCTGCTCGTACCGATGCGCAGCGTTCTGAATCTGGCTGCGTTGATAACGGTCTTCCACCGCTGCGAGCACGCCGCCCAGTCGCTCGATCTCGCGGAACTCATCGAGAATCGCCGCTTCCACGGCGCGCTCGACTGCCTTCATCCCGGGCGAACCGCTCAACATGTTCATGGTATGTTTGAAAATGCCGGACTCCTCCAGCAGGATTGCCTGTCCGTGCGCCGCAAGCCGAATCCATTCTTCGCTCGGTGTCGTGAACGGTTCGTCCGCGCTGTTTGAATGGCATGAATTGGTCGCGTTCATGTAAGCGAGAACCAATTCGGCCGCGGTGCGGGTGAGATTGTTTTTGAATTCCGCGGCGATGAGGGAGCGACCGCTGGTCTGAGTGTGCAATTTGAAAAGCTGCGCCCGTGGCCCGGCGCCAAACACATCGCGCATTCCGATTGCCCAAATGCGCCGTGACACACGAGCCAGCGCAATGTATTCGGCGTCGAGACCGCAATCGAGGAAGAACGAGAGACGCGGTCCGAATTGATCCACAGGGATTCCTCGCGCAGCAAACATTTCCGCGTAAGCGAAACCGTTTGATAGGGTATAAGCAGCTTGTTGCACCGGCGTCGAACCGGCTTCACCGATGTGGTAACCGCTGATGGAAATTGGATACCAGCGCGGCATTTCCTGCGTGGTGAACTCAACCATGTCGGTGAGAAAACGCAGCGAGGCTTCGATCGGGAAAATGGTTTCGTTCTGCGCCTGGACTTCTTTGAAGATGTCCGCCTGAATCGTGCCGCGCAACTTGGGAATAACTTTTGGGCCGAATCTGCGTTTGGCCGCCGCGATGTACATCGCCATGATGACTGGCGCGGGACCGCTGATAGTCATCGATGCAGAAAAATTCGGCGAGCCGAGATCAAACCCATCGTAGAGGCGCACCATGTCCTCGACCGTATCGATGGCCACGCCGCCCTCGCCGATTTTTCCGAAAACCCCATCCGCATCGCTATCGATCCCATAGAGCGTCGGCCCATCGAACGCGGTGCTGAGCCGATGAGTGCGTTGATGTCGGGTCAGATAATGAAAGCGTTCGTTCGTGTCTTCGGCGAGCATCAAGCCAGAGAACAATCGCGTTGGTTCTTCGGCTTGAGGCAAAGGCTGCCGCGATGATCGTTGCGGAGGTTCGCCGTTTTTTTCAAAGCTTTCGACCTCGCGAATCGGCTCCAAATACATCTCGCGATAGGCTCCATTTAGAAATGGAAACTCACCTGGTAATCCTTCGGCAAAGAGATAGCGCGCGATTTCGCCCGGGTCATCGATCTCGGGCAACGCCAGACGTGGCAGCGGCACGCCGGTCGGCGTACGCGTGACTGGAATTTTCGCTTTGGTGTCGTTCCAGCGCCCCAGCAATTCACGCCCGAATTGTCTATCCGTGCGCGCACGCTTCACCTGATCGAGAACGAACTTGTTGTAGTTCTCGATGGATCCAACGACTTGTCCGAGCTTGCTCATTTTGATCCTCCCGAAATTAGCTTGAATAATTCATCCACGCCAGCGTCGCGATGCCGTTTCGCCACCGTATCGATTAGTCGCTGATCACGCCGGTTTTGCTCCAAGCGCTGTTCGATTTCCGTGTGCGCGGTGCGCGCGCGCTGCAGATCGCTTTTGTTCACCACCACAATGTCAGCAAGATCGAGCATCACGATTTTTTGCAGCTGCAACCGGCTCCCGTAATCAGGGTTCATTACGAGCACAGTCTGATCGACAAGGCCGGTTTTTTGGAACGGCATCGCCTCCTGTCCAGTACCCACTGTCTCAATGATCACGTAATCGAACCCTGAGCGCGCGAGCAGCGCCAGACAGTCCTGCGTGGCAGGGGAAAGTCCGCCCGCCTCGCCGCGTGTGGCCATGCTGCGCATGAACACCCGATCGTTCTGCGAATTAATCATCGTGGCCCGGTCACCCAACAACGCTCCTTCGCCGATCACGCTCGGATCGTGCGATAAGATTGCGATTCTTCCCTGAGGACTTTGATTCAAAAAACGGAGCACCAGCTCGTCGATTAATGTCGTTTTTCCCGCACCGCCAGGGCCGGTGAAACCGACGACCCTTGTATTGCGGATTGCCCGCCGCGACGGGTGAACTCCTTGCGGACTGCGGATTTTTGATTGGGCCTTGCGCGCCCGGTGTTTTCTTCCCGCTGCATACGCGTCCTCAATCTCGGTCAGCTTCTGGGGAAGTTCCTGATCAGGCGATCGTGGGCGCGACCTTTTCCTGGGCTTTCCGTAGTGCTTGCGAACATAATCAGTCATCTGTGCGAGTGAGGTTCCGGCAAAGAAAATGTTGTCCACGCCTTTGCGCTTCATTGCTGCAGCGTCCTGATGCGTGATCGTTCCGCCGCCACCGCCAAAGACTTTGATGTCGTTCGCTCCGCGCTTCCGTAAAAGAGCAATGACTTCCGCGAAGAATTCGATGTGCCCGCCGTTGTAACTTGAGATGCCGATCGCGCGCACGTCCTCTTGAATGGCGGCGCGCACGATATCGCCTACTGAACGATGGTAGCCAAGATAGACGACCTCGATCCCGTGCCGGATGAATTCCAGGTTGATCGTGTTGATCGCGCTGTCATGCCCGTCGCAAATCGGGACCGCCGTCAAAATCCGAATGGGTGAAGCCATTTGCACAGATTTAGTGATTCATTGATTTAGCCATTGCAATCGCTAAATCACTGACTCATTAAATCATTAAATGCCTGATCCACTCGATTTCAGCGGCAAAGTCGCCCTCGTCACCGGTAGCTCGCGCGGGATTGGCGCGGAGATGATTAAGGCATTGGGCCGATGCGGCGCGCAATGCGTGGTGAATTATGTGGCCGACGCGCAGGGACAAAACAAGTCCGACGCCACCCACGTAGCCACTGAACTCAATGAGCCGCTAGTGATTGAATGCGATGTGACAAAGTCGACGCAGGTCGAGGCGATGATGAAGCAAATACAAGATCGGCACGATGGACTGGACATTCTCGTCAACAATTCCGGGATCATCAGTGATCGCACGATTAAGAAAATGTCGGTCGAGAATTTCGAGAGCGTGGTGCGCGTAAATCTCACGGGCACATTCACAGTCACGCAAAAGGCTGCCGCGATTTTGCGAAACGGCGGGCGGATCATTAATATGTCGTCTGTTAGCGGCCAACTCGGGCTGTTTGGCCAGGCGAATTATTCGTCGAGCAAAGCAGCGATCATCGCGCTCACCAAAGTGTCGGCCCGTGAGTTTGCGCGCCAAAACATCACGGTAAACGCCATCGCGCCTGGCTTCATCGATGTAGGCATGAGCAAAGGCATGCCTGACGAAGTGACGCAAAATTTCATAAAGCAAATTCCGCTCGGCCGTCTCGGTGATGTAACCGAAATCGTAAACGCAGCCCTTTTTCTAGCCTCCCCGATGGCCTCATACATCACCGGACACGTCTTGAACGTAAACGGCGGCTTCTACATGGGATGACACCCACTCAGTCGCGATGTTTCGACGATTTAACGCATCAACCTTTAACCTCAGCGAGGCTCAGTCCAGCTTTTGCACGAGGAGCCAGACCAATGCCGAAAGCATGGCGGCGAACGTGGATAACACGAATGTCGCGCGCTTCGTCTGGCGTATTTTGAAGGCAGGCTTGGGGATGTCGTCGTGAATATGACTCGCCTCGAACAGCTTCATCAGCGCAAACGCGACGATAAAACCGACAGCGGCCCATTTCAGGCATCCCAGAATGGTATCAAGCATCCTGGCCCGACTCTAGCGCAGCCCACCGCCGCGCTCAACTCGCGAAAGCTTTCGGAGTCAAGCGCACGCGCCTCGGCAACTTGCAAATTTTCGGTTAGGTCAAGTCACCGGTATCGCTAGCGCTGCTGGGTGCATCGTTTGCTGTTTTCTGCGCAGAAAATGTGTTGCCCATGGGAAATGCGTTGACTGCAATCTCGCGGGTTGTTTACCCTCGCCCTCATGACCAAAAGATTCCTAACTCTTTCCTTTGCAATCGGACTTGCCACCGCTTTCGCTCTGCAAGCGCAATCGCCTACTCCGGGAGAGTCGCCCGCAGGAGCACCGTCCCCGGCAAAACATCGCACGCATAAGAAAACTCAAACGACGGCATCGCCAGGCGAAACCGCCGCATCTTCTTCGCCTGCTGCGGCGCCCGCGGCTTCACCGGCAGCGAAGCGCGGTGGCAAAAAAGCGGAGGCTGGGGCAGCAGCTGGTCCAGCTGCATCGTCTTCACCCGCTGCGTCGCCCGCAGCTGGGCCGAAAGCAAAAGGCACTCGCAAGAAAGCGGAGACAGCAACGAGTCCTTCGCCGTCACCTGGCAAATTCTCGCTTGGCGATCTGTTCAAGCCGAAAAGTTCTGCGGCAGCCAGTCCAGCGGCCGCGAGCCGTGCCACCGCGAAGAGCACAAGTAGTGAGACAGCAACCAATGCGCCTGCACCCGGGGGTGGCCATGGTCTGGTGTGGGTTAATACGGACACGCATGTGTACCACAGGGAGGGATCCCATTTTTACGGGACGACTAAGAAGGGCAAATACATGACCGAGGCTGACGCGGTCAAAGAAGGAAATAGGGCGGCAGGCAAGGGGCAATAAGTCTGGGAAATCGGCCGAATCCGGTTCAATTCAGAGTTAGACCGGGCGTAGCCGCTGCGCGAGCTACGCCCGGCTGCTTTCGACAATCATTCCCTGGTCAGGCTTTGGAGCGCGTCGGCCAATGTTTCGAAAGTAGCGATTTGGATTTCGGGACCGTAATGGAATTGCGACAGAATATTGAGACCAATGTCTTTGTGTGGGTCGGGCATCACTCGCGTCACGGAGGCGACCCTTTTTTCAGCAAGCGCATCCATGATCTCGGCAACGTGATATGCTGCCGCCGGATCCATTGATTCCAACCATCGGAAATCAGCAAGAACGCGGATGCCGGGCGCAACATCGCGCAAAAGCTCGCGCACCTGCTGCGCGACAAGTTTCGCCTGCTCCGCAGTGACTTGCCGCAGAGCGCTGATCACCAGGAGACGCTTCGATCGATCGATCTCAACTGAATACATTCTTCGTGATCACACGATGCAGTCTCCGTCGCAAGCCGGCGCTGAAATCACCCATCGATCTCTCGCTTCGTCCATTTGCGCAACAACAGATGGCTGCGAAAGATCCCGCTAGCAGACTTTGCGTGACAGCTGTTGGGTTGTCGCTAACGCTTTTTGCTTCTTTATTTCTCTCGTGACGGCGACAGATATCACTGTTTGGATCATCTCCGCGCTTTTGGCAGTCGGCATCGGTTTGAGCAAGTATGCGAAATGGAGAACACGCAACAGACTGGTGCGCGACCTCGCAGCCATGGATCACGTGCGCCGTGAAAAAGTTCTCAGCCGCATGAATCCAGAGCTCGCAATGGAGGCCCGGCAAGAATTGATGCGACGATTTCATATAAACTGATCCGCCGTCCATCGCGTTTTCCAATTCGTACTCTAATTTCTCCCGAATTCCCCGATGTCGTCTGCGCCTTTCGAAATGATCGTTCCGGTGCTGCCAGGCGATATCGACGAGCAAAATCACGTAAACAACACCGTTTACCTGAGATGGGTTCAGGATGTTGCTACAGCTCACTGGCGAGCCGTCGCCAGCCCGGACGCCCAGGAGAACATCGCCTGGGTTGTCTTGCGACATGAGATCGACTATAAAGCGCCTGCCATCGTCGGCGACGAAGTCGTGCTGCGAACATGGGTGGGCAAAGCTACCCGGCTTACGTTCGAACGATTCACAGAAATCCGGCGTAATCGCGATGGTCGGCTCTTGTCAAAGGCTCGGACTCTGTGGTGCCCGATAAATGCGCAAACCAGCCGACCGACGCGCATATCGGGAGAAGTGCGAGCGCAGTTTTCAATCTGATTGGGGTTTCAAGGAGTTGATCATTGAGCGTTGAGCGTTGAGCATTGGGCGTTGGAAGTTCCATCTCATGATTCACGCCCGGTCATCGCTTGTTATTGCGCGACATTTCTCAAACCAGAGATGTTGCATATTTATCGGCAAATCACAGGCTTGGAGCGATGTATTCCTGTGGTGATCGCGCAGAAGCGCGAACAAGCTGGACGCTACCCTTTTGACCCGATTCATATGGCTCCCAAGCCGGCAACGCATTTCTTGCGTCGCTTTTGGTTCAGGCAGTTGCGTAATGCACCATGGCAGATTTCGGACGGCGAACTGCGCGCATTGCAGAGCATTTTAAGGAAGACTGACGCTCGCCTGTTGCACATTTACTTTGGCCAAATCGCTGTTCATCTCCTGCCGCTGATTCGCGCGTGGAAAAAACCGTCCATCGTCTCGTTTCACGGTGCCGATGTCACCGTGGACATGAACAAGCCGGCTTATCGCGAAGCCACGCGACAAATGCTCGACGCAGTCAAGCTGGTTCTGGTTCGTTCCGAATCGCTGCGGCGCGCAGTCATTCATCTGGGTTGCGACGAGAAAAAGATCGAGATCCAGCGAACCGGGATTCCGCTGGAAGAATTTCCTTTTTGTGAACGAAACTTCGTCGCGGCGGCGACCGAATGGCGATTTCTGCAGGCTGGCCGCTTGATCGAAAAAAAAGGTCTGCCAGTCACGCTGCGCGCGTTTGCGGTTTTCTTGGAACGACATCCGAATGCGAACCTAACCATTGCAGGAGAAGGGCCCTTGCTCAGCCAACTCCAGAATTTGGCGCGTGACCTGAATATCGACGGTCGCGTTTCATTCACAGGTTTTGTTTCGCAGGAGCAACTCCGCAAAATCTATTATGCGTCGCATATTTTTTTACATCCGAGCCAGACGGGCCATGACGGAAATCAGGAAGGCATTCCAAATTCGATGTTGGAAGCAATGGCCAGCGGCCTGCCTGTGTTTGCTACGAGGCATGGGGGCATTCCCGAAGCAATCGAGAACGGCGTTTCTGGCGTCCTCGTGCCTGAGCGAGATCATGAAAAATTGGCGGCTGCGCTGCTCGATGCAGCGAGAGACCCCGGGTTCCTTTCGCGGATCGCGCGCAATGGCGCTGAGATCGTTCGAAAAAATTTCGATCTGCGCGCGCAGGCGCAGGGCTTGGAAGAGATCTATTTGCGGACAATGCAAGTGTAGCGCGTGCGGCCGGTTGCGATTTTCTCTTTCCGAGGTGGTCCTGGAAAGTTTTTACGTATTGATGCGGCTGGACTTATCGGGCTTTGCGAAATAGAGATGCTACTATGAATTCCTTCCAAGCGTCATTCGTTGCGCTGATATTCTTAGTCGTCAGCCCCTTCACCGCACGGGCCCAAACGCCGGCGGAAAAACCGTCGGCGCCCCTGAAAGCCGTGGCGGTGCTTCATCCCACCGCTGGCAGCAAAGTCAGCGGTACGGTTACGTTCACCGAAGAGGCCGATGGCGTACGGGTTCGGGCGGAGATCACCGGCCTGACTCCTGGCAATCATGGTTTTCATATCCATGAGTTCGGCGATTGCAGCGCAGCCGATGCGAGTTCGGCTGGTGCTCATTTTAATCCGACCAATAATCCGCATGCAGGGCCCGACGCAGCCGAACGGCATGTAGGTGATATGGGAAATGTAGAAGCAGACGCCTCGGGCAAGGCGACACTCGAATACTTGGACCATCAAATCTCGCTCACGAACGACCAACGGTCTGTGATCGGACGCTCCGTTGTGGTCCACGCCAAGGCGGACGATCTTAAATCCCAGCCTTCTGGCGACTCCGGAGCGCGCGTTGCCTGTGGCGTCATCGGCCGGGCAAAAAGCCAGTGAGCGCAAATCGAAGAGGCTGTTCATCCCAAGCCGCCCGACGACGCGCAATTCCGGAAATCTTTCTTTGCTCGACAGCGCTCATTTCATTTGATTAAATTGGAGAAACCACTGCCGTCCACGCCTATGCCACGAATACCCAAAACTGAATTGTCGCCGGATAACGGCTGCGTCATCGACATGAAATGGCAACTTGGTCCGCTGAGCTATCACTCTTCTGCGGCTGGAAAAGAACCCGTACCGCTTGTGACGCAGGAGATTCGCCTGCCGGAAATCGTGCTTTACGATCACGTTGGATTCAAAGGCGCCTACGCTCGCACGAACTTGAGTTTCCATTACGTCGGTGATTTTTGGAACGACCGCATCAGTTGCCTCATCGTGGTGAACGGCGTGTGGCGATTTTATCGTGACGACTACTACAAAGGACCTTACTGGGATCTCGGTCCGGGCTATTACGAAGGCTTTTTTGCCGAAAAAGGCCCAGACGACGTCGTCAGTTCGTTTCAGTGCATCGCTCTGACATAGAGTGGCGCACGCTACGCGGCACTGTCGGTTGCAAGCTCGAAGACCCGTTCTGCGCAGCCCCACGAGAGCGTGAAGCCGGAGCCGCCGTGGCCGTAGTTGTGAACGATAGTGCGGCCGTTGCGTAACTGATCTCGCTCTACGCGAACGCCTGATTTGCGAAATGGACGTAGCCCGACGCGCTCGCCGAGAACATTCGGTTTCTCAATCTTCAATGCACGCGCGCACTCAGTAACGATTCGCATGGTCGTTGCGGAATCAGCAGCGAGATCGTTGCTGAGCTCGTTCGTTCCGCCGAGAACACAATCATTCCTGCGTGGGATTGCGTACATCAGCGGTGCATCATCACAAACAACGGCGTATGGAAGATCTTTGATTCTCGGCACGATCGCGACCTGCCCGCGGTGAGGCTCAAGGTCGGTGTCCCGGACGAGTTCGCGGGCGCCGATTCCCGCGCAGTTAATCACAACATCGAATTTTGGATCGACGTCTTCGAGCCGCGCGAAATGAGTATTCGCGGCGATTGATCCGCCAGCGGTGACAAAACGATTCGCCAGGTAATCCAGATAAATCGTTGTGTCCATCAGCGGAACGCGCAGCGAGAACCCACTCTTGAATATCTTGAGAGATCTGATTCGCTCACGTCCCGTTCGCTCAGCTCCCGGCCTTGTCGCGGCTTCCACAGCCGCTCCGTTCTCGACGTCGCTCGACATGACAGGCGGTAAGCTCGGGACGACAGCTCGCGCGCCGAGTGGAATGGCCCAGTCTGGGATGTGAATTTTTTCAGTGCGCGAAAATTGGCGCAGCTCAATCATTGAAACGCCGCTATCGGGATTGCGAGCGAGATCGATAAGCGTCCGGTAAGTCCCGAGTGCCCAGGGGACGACTTTGTCCGCCGGCTCTGCATCGTAAGGGAACCAGAGCGCCGCAGCCGCTCCCGAGGTTGTTTGCTGGCCGATTTCTTTGGCGAAGATGGCTGTTCGATATCCATGCTCAGCGAAAACCAGACCGCAAGTTAGACCTGAGACGCCAGAGCCGACGATTGCGACCTGATGTTTCATTCGAATCATCTACGTGCAATGAGCCGCCGCGTCATATAGGATGGCGGGCAATGGTCTCTTTAAATCGAGATGGACTAACTGGGAAGGTGCTCGGGGGCGAACGAATTTCTGTGGAGGAGGTGCTCGAATTGTATCGCTGGCCGCTCGAAGAGGTGGGAGCGCTGGCCAATGCGAGGCGGGATTTGGCAAAGGCGAAAAGTTATGACGGACGTGGACGCGAGATCGTCACCTACATCGTGGATCGAAACATCAATTACACGAACGTTTGCAATGTTTACTGCAAGTTCTGCGCATTTTATCGCACGGAGAAGGATGAAGATCATTACGTGCTTTCATTCGAGCAGATCGATCAGAAACTCGACGAACTGTCTTCCGTTGGTGGTGTTCAAATTCTGATGCAAGGGGGGCATCATCCGAAATTGCCCTTTGAATGGTATATCGATCTGCTGCGTCACATCCGCGAAAAATATCCACACATCAATATTCACGGGTTCAGTCCACCGGAGTTTCAGCATTTCGCAGAGACCTTCGGGATGCCGCTGCGCGAAGTGATTTCGGAATTCAAGAAGGCTGGACTTGGATCGATTCCGGGCGGCGGCGGAGAAATTCTCGTGGATCAGGTGCGGAAGAAAATATCGCCGTTGAAAATTAACAGCGACCAATGGTTGGAGGTAATGCAAACAGCGCACGAGCTCGGATTGAAATCCAGCGCGACAATGATGTTTGGACACGTGGAAAGCATTGAAGAGCGGGTCGAACATTTGCGGCGCATTCGTGATCAGCAGGAACGCAGCGGTGGATTTACGGCGTTCATCTGTTGGACGTTTCAACCTCAGCATACCGTCTTGAAGGTCAAGCATCCGACCGGCGTGGCCGAGTATTTGCGCACGCAGGCACTCGCCCGCATTTTTTTGGACAACATCGACAATATACAAAGCTCCTGGGTCACGCAGGGTCCGGAGATCGGCCAGATCGCGCTCCGATACGGCGCGAACGATTTCGGATCGGTGATGATGGAAGAGAACGTCGTCAGCAGCGCCGGAACAACATTTCGATTAGATGCCGGACAAATTGAAAGACTTATCCGCGATGCGGGTTACGAACCGCGCCGGCGAAACAACTGGTATGAACTTTTGAATTGACGGAGTTGGCCGCCGGTGACCAAACCGGCCGCCTCTGTGAAAATCTCGCCTTGACGACTGACCCCTTCTTTCCGATATAGCCGCCTGTCCTGCGTGGGCTCGCTTGCGCGGGGCCGCGCTTCTTAACCTATGAGATATTTTTCTGGATGGATGCGCCCCCCGCCGTTTGCAATTTGGGCCGCTTCCATTTGCGCGCTACTTGCTGCCACGGTCGCGCGGGCGCAGGCACCGCAGGCGCCGCCGCAGGGACCTCCCATCGTCCGCTCAATTGAAGTGGAGTACACAGGCCCCGGCACTGTCAGCAAGGAACGAATTCTCGCACAAATTCGGACCAGGGTGGGCCAGCCATATTCCAATGAGGTCGTCGAGCAGGACATCGCCGCTCTCTACAAGACTGGCTCGATTCAAAACGTTCGCATTTTCGCTCAGCCCCAAGGCAATGGATTAAGGGTGATCGTTGCTGTGCAAACGCGTTCGATCCTTCGCGAGATCGTAATCGACGGCGCCGAACGCGTGAAAGCACAAAGACTGCGCAAAGAAATCAAATTGAAACTGAACCAGCCGGTCAACGAACAGCAACTGGAAGAAGCCCGGCAGAAAATCATAGAAGTTTATCAGGGGCGCGGCTTCACTGACGTCAGCGTTCAATTTCGAATAGATCCAATCGACGAGAAACGCGGGACATCGCGCGTAGTTTACACTGTCAATGAAGGAGTCAGAGGCGCGGTGAGCCGAATTAATTTCGAAGGAAACCCGCATTTTAGCGCAAAGGTGCTGCGCAAACAGATGAAGACGCGCGGCAGGACCCCCATTGCTTTCCTGGATAAATCCGGCCGCTTGGATGAAGTGCAGTTGCAACAGGATCTGGACAAAGTCCGCGAATTTTATCAGGACCACGGCTACATCGATGTCGAAATCAAAGACGTGCGCAGGGAACGCATGGAGAAGGGCCCGATGGTTCTCACCATTGTGGTTGCTGAAGGCCCGCAGTATCACGTGCGCAAGCTGGCCATTACAGGTTATCAAAACACGACGGAACAGAGGATTCGTGCGCTGCTAAAAATGAAGGAAGGCAGTGTCTATTCGCCCAAGCAGTTGCGCGATGACGCCAAGGCGGTGGCCGATGCATATGGCAGTGGCGGCTATGTCGACCTTGTAGTTCAACCGGAAGGAACGCCAGCCGGTCCTGCTCTGATCGATGTACATTATAGCATTGAGGAAGGTGTTCGCTCGTTTGTAAATCGAGTCAACATCGAGGGGAACACGCGCACCAAGGACAAGGTCATCCGGCGCGAAGTTCTCGTTGCGCCGGGAGACGTCTTTAACACTGTGCGCGTGGACATCACCAAGAAACGTCTCGAGAACCTGGGGTATTTTGCAAAAGTCGAGACTTACCCGGAAGACACCGACATTCCGGGGCGCAAGGATCTCACCATCCTGGTGCAGGAAAAACGTACCGGTTCGCTAAGCTTTGGCGGCGGATACAGTACCGTTGATGCATTGGTTGGATTTGCGGAACTCACACAAGGCAATTTCGATCTGTTCAACTGGCCTTCATTTACCGGAGGAGGCCAGAAATTCAGGCTACGCGTTCAGTACGGCACGCAACGAAAGGACTTCGTTCTCTCCATAACCGAACCGTACTTCCTCGATCGGCGATTGTCCCTGAATGGTCAGGCCTTTTTTACGGAGGCAAACTATCTGAGTTCCGAGTACGACCAGCGCAACTACGGGTTTGCCTTCGAGTTGCGCAAACCGATCAATGCATATACGTCCGCAACGTTGGGATACCAGCTGCAGGACGTCGATATTTTTAATGTCGCGGTTAGCGCATCTGACTTCATCAAATCGCAAGAAGGTTCGTTTACCGAAAGCAAGATATTCAGCGGCGTCGTGTTCGACTCGCGTGACAACCCCTTGCTCTCGCGCCACGGACAACGCTTCAGCTTTTCGCCTTATGTCGCAGGCGGCTTTCTTGGAGGCAACACTCAGATCTACGGATTGGACTTCGAAGGATCGCAATATTTTCATCTTCCGTGGGACACCATCCTGCTGATTAACGGCGAAGCCGCCACCGTCAGTCAGTGGGGAAACGGGAATAATGTACCAATCTTCGAGCGGCTTTACCTTGGAGGCTCAAATAACCTGCGCGGATTTCCGTTTCGCGAAGTTGGTCCGCAAGATGAGAATGGCGAACCACTCGGTGGAAAGTCGATGTGGCGCACGACGATTGAATGGACTTTCCCGATCATTGAAAAAGCGCGCGGAGCAATTTTTTACGACACCGGTTTTGTTAACAGCAGCGAGTGGTCTTTCGGCTTCAACCATATCGCCTCGGATATTGGTGTCGGGCTTCGCCTTGATCTGCCGATCGGCCCGTTGCGCCTCGATTATGGGTATCCAATACAGCGCGATGGATATAACGGTGGCGGTCGCTTCAACTTCAACGTGGGTTATCAATTTTGAACGAATATATGTGGTTGCAGTCTAACGCGATTCCAAGCACTGTATCCTCCATTTTATGAAAAAGTCTCTGTCTACAATCCTCGCATTGACGCTAGCCTTTCCGATTGCGGCTCTTGCACAAGGCACAATGAAAATCGGAACAGTTGATATGCAGCGCGCGTTTAAGGAATACAACAAGACCAAGGAAGCCGAAGTAAAAATCAATGATGCCAAAAATGCCGCCAAGAAAGAGTACGACGACCGAGCGGAGTCTTACAAAAAGGCCCTGGACGAAATCAATAATCTGAACAAGCAGCTGGAGTCGCCGGCCCTGAGCGCGGATAAGAAGACCCAGACGGCAAAGGAGCGGGATGACAAGATTGCCAACATCAAAAACATGGAGCGCGAGATCAGCGATTTCCGTCAAACTCGCGAACGACAATTGCAGGAGCAGTTGATGCGCGTGCGAGAAGGAATCGTGAAGGAAATCACCGACGTCGTGATGGAGAAGGTCAAAACCAATAATATGGATCTCGTGTTCGACAAATCGGGCATGAGCATTAATGGCGTCCCGTTCCTGCTGTACTCACACGACAACATTGATTTTACGAACGACATCATCACCGTGCTCAACAAGCCCGGACGCGCTGCGAGCTCCACTGCGAAAGCAACTTCATCCGCCACTCCGGCAAGAGCTGCGAAGCCTTAACATTTAAATTCGACAATTTGGGAATACACGCGAGCTAAACTCGCGTGTATTTTTTTCGTACGAATGAAAACCAATGGCCCATTTGAAAGGGGAACGATTGGTGGACGGTTACGGCCCGCGAAAATATCGATTCTAATCCGGCATCGAATCCAGCAGGCGATCTTTGCATTTCTTGCGTTCTGCTCAAGCGCGCTCGCGGAGAATTGGGAGGCGACGCTCAGCAAGGACCCAGTCGGAAATTTTCCGGAGCTGCGCCCCTTGCGCGCGTCTTATCGCTTCGGCTGGTCTGGCCTTACGGCAGCTACTGGAGATGTTCACTTCACAAAGCCATCTGAAGACAAGTTTCAAATCGACGGAACGGGACGAACTATTGGCCTGGTTCGGGCCTTGTGGAAATTCGATGGGAACTACCAAGCAGCCGCCAGTGTCGAGACGCTGCGGCCGATCGAAACCCAACAAATCGAAAACTATCGATCAAAGAAAATTGTCACCCATCTCACTTTCACAAACAACGGAGTGACTCGCTCGAGAACGGAAGGTAAGGGCGCAGGGGAAGCGAAGACTCGCCAATTTAATTTCCCCAACCTCTTCGATCTATTTTCGGCCATGCTTTATTTGCGCAGTCAGCCACTTAAAGATCACAGCGTTTACCGTGTTGTGGCCTATCCCGCGACCAATGCCTACCTTGCTATTGTTACAGTCATTGGCCGGGAAAAAATCTCGGTGCACGCCGGAAGTTACAGCGCAATTAAGCTCGATTTGCAGCTCAAGCGGATTGGCAAACACCGCGAATTAGAACCGCACCGGAAATTTCGTCGCGCCACGATCTGGGTATCCGATGATGCGGAGCGACTTCTACTTCGCATTGAAGCGCAGATTTTCGTCGGCACAGTTTTTGCCGAACTACAATCAGCGCGCTTCGACAATCCCAAATAGCACACGTGTCTCGCGGTCGCGGCGGGCCGTATGTTCCGCGACGTCACTCAGGAACCCATTCACCGTGAACCGGCGGGCCGGGCGGGGGACGCCAACGTCTGCGCGAGGGATCGTAAAATGGTTCGCGTGGCTGCGGTAACAAGCGGAGCGCGGCGAGCGTTTGCAAATCAAGCCGGCCTGTTACAGGAAGTTTGGCTCGTGCTTGATACGCTCGTAACGAAAGCTCCATTGCCGGGCCATAGATTCCATTGACCTCCTCGCGATAAAGGCCGCGTCGCGCCAGCGCGATTTGAGCGGAAACTATCACGTTGCGTTGCACTTCGGGCGGGGCAGTTTCAAAAGGCGTCCGCGCAAGTACTCCCGCCGCCGAGGTAGCCGGAGCGACGGGGTTGGAGGGATACACTTGCTGATCTTGCGGCGCATTCGGGAAAGTCTGAACCGGCGCCGGCGTCATGTTCCCTGTGTCAATGGGAGATTGGTCGCCAGGCTTGGGGAAAACGGGGCTGGGCGATGCGGGCTTTGCCGCTGGTTGTGCGGCGGCTGAAGAGTTAATTCCGAGTGATTGAAGCGTCTCACTATTGAGCTGACCGTTCACCTGTAGTCCACTGCGAATTTGATAACGGCGAACTGCTGCGGTTAAATCCGAACTCATCTGACCGGTGATCTCACCGTAATAAAAGCCCTGGTCTTTCAAGGCCTGCTGCACGCTTTCAATCATCTGGTCGGCTCGCGCCAGCATGAGGGATCCGATGAAGATCAGCGCAGCGATCTTGGCCTTCATTGTAATGTTATTTTGACGCCTTTGTTTTCCGACCTATTCAGCGCTTTCCTTGATCAGTTACCGCCAGCGTTGGCTTACGCATCGTAGCGTCCCGATAATGCAAAATGCCGTCAGCAACGGCCGCGGCGATCTGGTCGCGATAATCTTCGCTCGCAAGTTTGGAAATGTCCTCTTTGTTTGTGAGAAATCCTCCTTCGATCAAGGCGGCAGGAGAAGTCACGTTTGCGATCACAAAAAATTGTCCGGGTTGTGTGCCTCGATTAATAGCCCGTGTGCGGGCGACCAGCGCTTCTTGAATGAATCCTGCGAGTTTTTGACTTTCAGGATTCGGCGACTCGGAAAGTGGTCGCCATAAAAAAGGCAGCCACGAAGCCATCGAGGAGGCTGTGGCGATTTGATGCGAGGCGTAATAAGTCTCCACCCCACTGGCGACCGGCTTGTTGTCCTCGTTGAAATGAATGCTGACGAAAATGCAATTTCCGATCCGATTCGCGAACGCCGCGCGATCTGTCAGCGAGACATAAGTATCCCCCAGGCGAGTCATCAGCGTTGCGATTCCTTCCGAATCGAGTAAACGATCGATTCGTCGCGCCACGTCCAGAGTGAGATCTTTTTCGAGTAATCCTCCGCACATCGCACCGGAATCCTGTCCCCCATGGCCGGGGTCAAGAACAACTACTGCAAACGGACCGGGTGCAGCCGATGGCTGTGCTGCTCTCGGTTCCGCGGCGGACTTAGCTCTTTCCGTCTGGCGGAACTGGATCCAGACGAAAGACGCCATCATCAGCAACAAGCCAGAGAGAGCCAGGATATTCCGAAGCGGTTTCACTTGTGACCTCCGGACGATGATTTTTTCCCATAGATTAGTCGCGGATCAAGGGACGTAATTCTTTGTCCGACAACGAACGATAGCGAATTGCCCTGCTGGCGTCACGCTCAAGCAATGCCGCCTCGATTCCAGCATTGGTGAGCTGTTCCTCTCGATGTTTCCTAACCGCAGCGCGCTCTGGTGGTTCTTTTGCATCGTCAGTTTGTAAAGTCATATGCCCGATGCTCCATGCGTCGAGCGCGGAGTTGACCACCGTCTCGAGGTTGGCATCCTGCGCGTGCTCAGTTGCGAGAAGTGCTTCCATTTGTTCTCTCGATTGCTGTGTCCCGCTGAGTGCGGCAAAGTCCTGCCGCGCTTGCGCGTACGTTGCGCCGTTGGTAGCGATCTCACCATCGTATTCCACCCGTAAAAACAAATCCTCCTCAGGTCGTTCTCCCACCTCGGCGAAGAGCATTCGTGCCAGGTACGGTGCCCCATAAACTTGTTCAAACGCGTTCTTCATTACCGGACTGAGCGAGTAATGTACCAGCCGTCGCAATGAAACATCTGCCGCAGCCCGGGTGAAGCCTTCCGTGCTGGCCAATTCGATCGCCGCCATTCGCAATCGCTCAATGTCCCCGGGATGACCTATGGCACCCATGGCAATGCGGTCGTAGACCTCAAAAATCTTCTGACGCGTCTGACTGACGGTGAGAAACAAAATGCCGTCGCGATAACCGAGCGCCGCGATCGGACTGCCCGGAGCGAGCTGCGCTTCGATGTACTCGCGGCGGTTGGCGATTGCTTCGACCCAACGATACGGTTCTTCAATCATGCGACAGTTTCCTTGAACACCGCGGCAATTTTGCTCTCCGGCAAAGTAGTGATACCGTCGCGCGATACGATTTTGATAAGCGGATAAATCTTTCCGCCGCGATCTACGCCGCCTGTCGCGGTGTCGGATTGCGCAGCGGTATCCAATGCACGCAACGCAATCGATACCGCTTCGTCTTCGCCTAATTCCTGCAGTGGCTTCGCACCCCAATTGTTTTCGTAAAAGAGAATGCCGCGCACCGCTGGCGATCCGGACCCCGTTGCCGCGTAATCGGTCGCTTCAAATTGTGCTCCCATCGCATCGTAAAAATAAAGGCGCGCTTCGGGCTTCGGATGAGAATCGTAAGTTGCGAAGATCGGCACCACGACTCCCACGCCTTGCATGACGAACCCGAAATTATCACGCAACAACTTGGACAGTGCGCGCACTTTGCCATCGACACTCATTTCCTGCAGTTGGGTTCGGCGAAAGTACTGGAACGAGTGTTCGAGCACGCGCGCCATCTCCCACGCTGTAGCTGGCACGCCGGCAATGGCCATGATCGAGTGCCGATCGATTTCCAAAACCTTGTCCGCGCGATCGTAGACAACAGTGTTGCCAGCGGTCGCGCGGCGGTCGCCTGCCACCAGCACGCCTCCTGAAAACTTGAAGGCCAGAATCGTAGTCGCCTCAGTTGGTTGCCAGATCTTCTGAGGTGTTCCGGCCTGTGGCACCGGATTCTCAGCCGCTGGAGCCAGCAGGCCTTTGCGCCGCAACAGCACAGGGAAATCACCGACCGCACCAGAAAAATTCTGGTCAAACGCCACCAGGGAGCGCTCCATTATTGGCCGGTGCGCTGGCGATAGCGCTTGGATTGGTTGGGATCCACCTTGCGCATTTTTTTAAGAAGATCCTTCGTGTCTGGCCGCGAAATATCCGGTGAACGTGGACCTCCACCATCGCCTTGTTTTGGACCCAACGGAGCCGGTTCCACCGGCTTCTGAATGCGCTCAGGCATAAAAAAATCTAAGAGCAAAAATTGGAAAGGCAAGCCGCACGCTTCGCTTCGTTAAAAAGTTGAACCGTTGAAGGGTTAAAAGGGTTGGAGCCGGACTCTGTTGTAATCAATCACGAATCACCCTTCGCCTTTTGATGATGCTTGCCAGACAAATCCGCTGATGGCAAAGTTTTGCCCCGATGAAGCTTGTAGCGACTTTTTGTGCGACGTTCCTGTTCGGGTTGCTTTGCACTGGGTTTGCTCAAACGCCTGAGACGAAGGCTGGCAAATCAGATGATAATACGCAACTTGAAGCGCTGGTAAAAAAGATGGACGAACAGAATGCGAAGATTGACGCGCTTTCTCAGGAGATCCTCAAACTGGAACAGCAAATCGCGCACATTCGCCCAGGCGTAATGATTGGAGAAAGTACGCCCTCGGCAGCTAGCCCTGCCGCTGCCGTTGTAGCTGGATCTTCACCACTTCCGGCTGGCGCAAATACGCACATCGTCACACGCGGTGAGACGCTCACTTCGATCGCCAAAATGTACAAGGTTACCGTGGACGAATTGCAAAACGCGAATCATATCGAAGATGGCCGCAAGCTGCAGGCCGGACAGACCATTATTATTCCGGTTGCGTCGCCGGCGGCTTCCAGTTCGCCATCTCCAACAGAGTGAAGCAAGCCTCGTGAATCAAAGTTGGTTTCTGCGCAAGCACGAAGATGGAAGTACCTTTGGTCCGGTGCGTTTTGATCAAATCGCGCGCTGGGCAGCTGCGGCGCAAATCGCACCGCACGATACGCTTTCTAACGACCGGCAGACCTGGCTGAAAGCGCCTATGCTGACTCAGCTCGGTATGGATTGGTTGGTCGAGCTTACCAGCGAGCATTATTATGGCCCGACAACCCTGGGAGCTCTCCAGGAATTTATTCGGCTCGGCGAAATCGATGGCGAAACTCTCGTCATCAACACTCGCACCGGTGCTCGTTGCAAGATTGAGGAAATGCCCCAGTTGTGGGAAACGGGACAACCAGATGCCGCGGTTGCCCAAACCGAAATTCAACTGGGGGACCCTGTTGGACCGGCAGTGGCAAGAATGTCGTTTCGTCTCCAGGAGCAGATTCGTGATCTCGAACAAACCTTGGAAGAAGAGCGCCGCGCTCTGATGGAAGCCGAGCGACGATACGCTGAGCTAAAAGAAAAATACGACGCGCTCATTCACCGCGTCGGAACATAGATTTTTGATCTGCCTGAGCCCACGAAGCTTGGCGACAAAGGGTGTACGGGGGTTGCACCCCCGCTAAATAAGGACCAGGCAGAAGAGTCTTGTGGTCGCACCCACGGACGCCTTTCTGTCAGCAGACCGGCAATTGTTCCTTTGATTCGGGCGTCTGTGAAGCGGCAATTTCTGCCGGCGATTCTGTTTCCCGTAGCGGAGACGTTTCGAGCAAACTTTGCTGGCATAACTGCGCGTATTTTCCGCCGAGCGCCAGCAATTCGTCGTGCGTTCCGCGCTCGATGATCCTGCCATGATCGAGTACCAGAATTTGGTCCGCACGCACAATTGTGGACAGCCTATGCGCGATGACAACTGATGTGCGGTTCGCCATTAGACGCTCCAGCGCTTCCTGGATCAAGCGCTCCGTCGCAGTGTCCACACTCGCAGTTGCTTCATCGAGAATCAAAATCGGCGGATCTTTCAACAGCGCTCGGGCAATAGAGAGCCGTTGCTTTTCGCCTACGCTCAATTTCACTCCACGCTCGCCCACGACGCTTTCCAAGCCGCCCGGTAAACGTTGGATAAATTGCTGCGCGTTCGCCGCAACCACCGCGCGCCATAATTCGGCGTCAGTCGCCCGCGGTTTTCCCATGAGCAGGTTTTCGCGGATCGATCCGTTGAACAAAAAACTTTCCTGCGTCACCACACCGATCATCTCGCGCAATGCACGCAGGTCATATTCGCGAATTGGTTTTCCATCGACGTAGATTTGCCCACCGGTAAATTCATAGAAACGCACGAGCAGATTCACCAGCGTCGACTTACCCGCGCCGGTTGAGCCCACCAGGGCGACGGTCGCACCTGGCGGCACGTGAAAGGAAACACTTCTCAGCGCGGGCAATCCCTCCACGTAGCTGAAGCTCACGTCCTGATAACGAATATCTCCCAAAATCGGGGCAAGCTCAGGCTCAGCGCCCATCGGGGCCCGGACAATAGCGCCTGGCTCCGCCGATTCGTCGAGAATTTGGAACACGCGTTCGCCGGCGGCGCGTCCGGCTTGCACGAGTTGATTAAGCTGATGCAATTTCCCGATCGGTTCGTAAAAAAATCCGGTGAGCATGAGGAAAGCAATGAGATCGCCGAGTTGCATCGTGCCGGCCAGAACGGCTTTTGTTCCGACCGCGATCAAGAGGACGACGCCTAACGAGCCAATCAGATACATCGACGGGTGATACATCGCCCAAACCCGCATGACGACGAGCGTCGTCCGCCGCAATTCGTTGCTCGCGTTGTTGAATCGCTCGTGTTGTTCGCGCTCGCGGCTGAAGCTTTTGATTTGCCGAATGCCGGCGAGATTATCGTGGAGTAGCGCGTTCATGTCCGAGGAAGCGCGCCGTTGCAATCGATAACGGCGATGCGCGGTGAGCGTGTATAAAAGCGCGCCGCCGGCCAGAAACGGCGCGGGCAACAGGCTTAACAACGTCAATTGCCAACTCAAATAAAACATCACGCCGAGAACGACGATCACTTGCAGCGCCGCAACCACGCCCTGCTCGATTCCGTCGATCAATACGCGTTCGACCGAGTTGACGTCCTCGATCACACGTGTCATCAAATCGCCCGTGGCGCGATTGTCGAACCAGCGCAACGGCAGCAGTTGAATGTGCGAATACAAATCGCTGCGCAAATCGAAGATCACTTTTTGTTCAAAAGTGTTGTTTAGCACGATGCGCAGCGCGTTGAACCCGTGCTGGAAAAGAAATGCGACCGCCGCCAGCATGATTAGCGGCAGCAATTTGTCGGGTCGATTCGCGCGCACTACGTCGTCGATGATCCATTTCGTGGTCGCAGGGAAAACGATCACCAGCAGCGTGCTCAAGACCGCGCAGGTCAATGTCCCTGCCGCCATCCACGGATACCGCTTCAAATAAGCAAAAACGCGCCAGACTGTTTTCATTGCGCATTCAACTTCAATCCGCGTTTCATCGCGTCAAGGTAAGCACTCCTGATATGCTGTGTCCACGCGCCCGTCGATGCGCTTGATACTACTACTTGACCGAGTTTCTGCCACCGAGTTAACCTTGCAGTGCCGTGATGCGGTCGTCTGCTCTCGACCACCGCAACTACCGCTGTTAGAATCCTTAGTACTAAAGGGTGAACCCGCAAGACACGCCCGCGGAACCGACGCCCGATCTCCAGCTCGAGATTGCACATCTGTTGTTAATCGACGTGGTCGGCTATTCAAAATTGCTCGTGAACGAGCAGATTGAATTGCTGCAAGAGCTGAAACAAATCGTGCGGAGTACCGAATCTTTCCGCGCTGCTGAAGCGAGGGGCGAACTCATACGGGTGCCGACCGGCGATGGGATGGCGCTTGCTTTCTTCCACAGTCCGGAAGAACCGGCCCGGTGTGCGCTCGAGATTAGCAGAGCATTGCAAGATCATCCGAACATCCAGCTGCGGATGGGAGTTCACAGCGGTCCGATCAACCGAGTCACGGATGTTAATGAGAAAACGAACATAGCCGGTCCTGGGATCAATGTTGCGCAGCGAGTGATGGATTGCGGCGATGCCGGACATATTCTTTTGTCCGCGCACGTGGCAGAGGATCTTTGCCAATACCGGCATTGGCAACCGGTCTTGCACGATCTCGGCGAATGCGAAGTCAAGTACGGGCTGCGCCTGCACTTGTTTAACCTCTACAAGGATGGCCTCGGCAATCCGCAAGTCCCTGAGAAACTCCGACCAGGAAGAAGGAGACCCGCCTCTGCCATTAGCGTTCGTCCAGTTACTGCTCTCCGGTGGCCCAAGGCTGCGCTTGCAATCGCTTTTCTGGTGGCCGCAGTTGCCCTGGTTATCAGTTCGCTGATCTTTTTTAATCGAGGGCGACCAACGTCGGTGGCAAGAGCTGTCAGCGCGCTGGCTGCGATTCCCGAGAAGAGCATCGCCGTTCTTCCATTCGAGAATTTAAGCAACGATAAAGAGAATGCTTACTTCGCTGATGGCGTACAGGACGAAATCCTCACCGGCCTTTCCAGAGTTGCCGACCTGAAAGTGATTAGCCGCACATCGGTGATGCATTACAAGGCCGGGCTGCAGCGCAATCTCCGCGAGGTTGCAGCTGACTTGGGCGTCGCGCACGTGTTAGAAGGCACAGTCCAGCGTGCCGATGGTCGAGTGCGCGTCAACGCTCAGTTGATCGATGCGCGGACAGACAGCCATCTCTGGGCGGAACGTTATGATCGTGATGTCGCCGATGTGTTTGCAATCGAAAGCGAGCTCGCTGGCAAGATAGTTGCGCAGCTTCAAGCCCAAATCTCTCCGAGCGTAAAAGCCGCCATCGAGCAAAAACCAACGGCTGATCTGGTTGCTCACGATCTGTACATTCGGGCCAAAACACTCGTCGCCACTGCTGTTTTCAGTACGCCTGAACAGGAGAGCCTGTCGGAGGCTGTTCGCCTGCTGAATCAAGCGATCGAACGCGATCCCGCCTTCGCACTTGCATATTATCAACTCGTCCGGGCCCACGATTTGCTCTATTTTGGGGGCACTGATCATACTCCTGCGCGGCTGACTCTGGCAGACTCGGCGATTCAATCGCTCACTCGCCTACGCCCAGATTCAGGCGAAGCGCATCTCGCCCTCGCCAACCATTTGTACCTTGGCTATCTCGATTACGACCACGCTCGCGAGGAGCTCAAACTGGCACAGCAAAGTTTGCCTAACGACCCGCTGGTGTTTGAAATACTAGGCTATATCGACCGACGGCAAGGACGGTGGGCTGAATCGACCAAAAATCTCGAGCGTGCTATCGAGCTCGACCCGCAAAACCGTGGCTTCCTCAAACAACTCGCCGATAGTTATGTGTGTTTGCGCCAGTATGCTGATGCCGAGCGCGTTTTGGACCGCGTAATCGCACTCGCTCCCAAAGACTCAAGCATGCGAGCGTATCGTGCTTCGATCGAGCTCGAGTGGCATGCTGATCCGCATCCGTTGAGCTCCACCATCCGTGCGATCATTGCCGAAGATTCGCGCGAAGCCCAAAACATAGCGGAGCTTTGGCTTAAAGTATCTCTTTGCGAGCGCGATTTCGACGGCGCCCGTCGCGCCCTGGCCGCACTGCCGATTGCTGGATGTTATTATGACACCATCCCATTTCCGCGGAGCTGGTGCGAGGGTGTAGCGGCTCGAATGCGGGGCGACACAGCGGCGGCCCATGCTGCCTTTGCTAAGACACGAGCCGAAACCGCCAAGTTGATCGCGGATCAGCCTGACTATGCGGAAGCGCTTTGTGTCCTCGGGATGGCTGACGCAGCTCTTGGCAACAAAGAGGACGCGATCCGTGAAGGCCGCCGCGCGGTTGAGCTGACGCCAGTCAGCAAGAATGCGATAGCCGGGCCGTCGCTAATCGAATGCCTCGCCCTCATTGATGCGTGGACGGGCGAGAAGGATCTTGCTCTCCATCAGTTAGCCGTCGCCGTAAGCACGCCCGGATTTTTGAGCTATGGTGAGCTCAGATTGCATCCTTACTGGGATCCGCTGCGTGGCGATCCGCGTTTTGAGAAAATTGTCGCCTCGCTCGCGCCGAAGTAGGCACGGTTTTGAGTGTCGTCGCGCAGCGCGACCTAGGCTCTTTACCCTCGACCCTCGGTAAAGGTATTGTTAGGGTTGCAAGGGGTGACGCCCAAGTCACCCGTTGATGCCAAGCCCAATCTCCCGCTCGAGATCGCGCACCTCCTGTTAATCGATGTAGTGGGTTATTCAAAATTGCTCGTCAACGAGCAGATTGAGTTGCTGCAAGAGTTAAACCAGATTGTGCGAAATACCGAATGTTTTCGATCAGCGGAAGGAGTTTAACTTTTTCGCGAACTTCGTTCCGTCATTTCCGGAGAATGAAAGTGAGCCCTATGCATTAGAGCCTGAGATAAAGTTCTTGCTAAGCAGAAAGACCTCAGCGTCAAAACAAAAGGGTGGACGCGCAACACACGCTCGCGGAACCGGCGCCCGATCCGCAGCTCGAGATTGTGCCATTTTCCGGGGCGAATTGGATGTAAAGTGGAGAGAATTCCTCGAAACAGTCGAAGAAAAAAAGCGCTCCGATGACCCGATAATGTCGATCAACAAACGATGTGCGATCTCGAGCTGAATTTCCTCAGCCGACATGTTCCGATGCGAACCTGGAGCCGCCGGACGTAGACCGTAAAGGCAGTTGGGCGATGCAATCGCGACGTTTCTCTGGGCTGCCGCTCATCGGCATCTTGTCCGTCATCTACTTCATCGCCGGCAAACTCGGCTTGATGCTGGCGTCGTTGCACGCGAGTGCATCGCCAGTATGGCCGCCGGCGGGAATCGCGCTTGCCGCATTGCTCTTGCTCGGTTATCGCGCGTGGCCGGCCATTTTTATCGGTGCATTTCTGGTGAACGTCACAACTGCGGGAAATGTCGCTACGTCATTTGCCATCGCCACCGGCAACACGCTCGAGGCGCTCGTGGGCGCCTGGCTGGTGAATCGATTCGCCGGCGGCACAAATGTCTTTGATCGTCTACAAGGCGTTTTCAAATTTGCGCTCGCGGCAGGGATCAGCGCCATCATTAGCCCTGCTTTCGGCGTGACGAGTCTTGGAGTCGCCGGCTTTGCCGATTGGGCAAACTACGGCGCGATTTGGCTGACATGGTGGCTCGGAGATGTAACTGGCGATCTTGTTTTCACTCCCCTAGTTCTCCTGTGGAGTGTTGCCTCAAAACGACGTTGGAATAAAAAGGAATCTGCCGAAGTCGGCGCGCTCCTCCTGTTGCTGGTGCTGTTGAGCGGGGTGGTCTTTAGCGGATGGCCTGCCGTTTCCGCCCGAAATTATCCAATCGTTTTAATTTGCGGACCGATTGTGATTTGGACTGCCTTCCGCTTTACGCAACGCGAAACTACCACGGGGATTTTCATTCTGTCCGCGGTCGCGGTGTGGGGGACGCTGCATGGCTTCGGCCCATTCGTCAGCGAGACGGAAAATCAGTCGCTTCTCGCCGTGCAATGGTGGACAGCTGTGCTGTCAATTACGGCGATGGGGCTTTCCGCCGGTATGGCCGAACGCCGGCGCGTTGAGGAAGAGCTTCAGCAACAAAAGATAGTTGTGGAGACCGCCAACAGGACCAAAGACCATTTCCCGGCCATGCTTTCGCACGAACTTTGTGCTCCAATCACTCCGGTCATTTCCGCATTGGAATCGCTGGAGACAGAGCCGGCGCAAACTGAGGAAGACGAGTCCGTGGAAACGAAGTCCGATCTGGAATTCGAGATCGCGCACCTTCTCTTAATCGACATGGCTGGTTATTCCAAGCTGCTAATCAATGAGCAGATTGAGTTGCTGCAGGAACTAAATCAAATCGTGCGCAGCAGCGAATGTTTTCGATCGGCGGAAGCAAGCGGCAAGCTCAATCGAGTGCCGATGGGAGACGGGATGGCGCTGCTTTTTTTTCATAGTCCGGAAGAACCGGTGCGGTGTGCGTTCGAGATTAGCAGAGCGTTGCAAGATCATCCGCGGATTCGGTTGCGAATGGGGGTTCACAGTGGCCCTGTCAATAGAATCATCGATGTTAATGATAAAACGAACTTTGTAGGATCGGGAATCAATGTCGCGCAGCGAGTGCTTGATTGCGGTGATGCCGGACACATTCTCTTGTCGGGGCATGTCGCGGAAGATTTAGCGCAATACCGCCAGTGGCAACCGTCCTTGCACGACTTGGGCGAATGCGAGGTGAAGCACGGACTACGCTTGCATCTGTTTAATCTCTACAAAGAGAATCTCGGTAATCCACAGGTCCCGGAGAAACTCAGGCGCAGAAGAAGGTGGACGCAAGAGTCGGACATAGTTCGCCCAGTTAGCCTGCCCCGGCGCCCAAGGTCCCTGCTGGTAATTGCTTTAGTAGTCGCTGGCCTCGCTATGGTGATTAGTTCTTTGACCTTTTTCCAGCGATTGTCACTGAGGATGACCCCATCGACTCCTCTCGAGGAGATGGGTAGCAAGGGCACCCTTTTGATTCCCGAGAAAAGCATCGCCATTCTTCCCTTCGAGAATTTGAGCGTCGACAAGGCCAATGCCTACTTTGCGGACGGCATCCATGACGAGATTCTGATGCGCTTATCCAAGATTGCCGATTTGAAGGTCATCTCGCGCACATCGACACAGCATTACAAAAGCGCGCCAGAAAACCTGCCTGAGATCGCAAAACAACTGGGAGTAGCCCACATCCTTGAAGGAAGGGTTCAGAAGAGCGGCGACGCCGTGCGTGTGAACGTGCAGCTAATCAGGGCAGCCAATGATTCCCAGCTTTGGGCCGACACCTTTGATCGGAAACTGACCGACACCTTCTCTGTTGAGAGTGAGGTGGCCAAAGCCATCGCCGATCACTTGCAAGCGAAGCTCACCGGTCATGAAGAGCAAGAGATTGCCGCGAAGCCAACAGACAATCCTGAGGCTTACGACACCTACTTGCGTGGTCTGGCTTATACACTGAAAACTTACCCCACAAGCGCCAACGTCCTTGGCGCACAGAAATATCTCAGAGAAGCGGTGCGGTTGGATCCGAAGTTCGCGCTTGGTTGGGCGCTGCTGTCATACGTTGATGCGCGCGGCTACGTCACACAGAGTGTTCAACCAACGGTCGCCCTGCGTGAAGAGGCTCGGCAGGCAGCCGAAACCGCGCTCACTCTTCAGCCCAACCTTGGCGAGGCTGTAGTGGCCAAGGGAGCTTACCACTACTTTTGCCTAAAAGATTACGACACCGCAGTGCGTTACTTTGAGCAAGCACGTCAGCTCCTGCCCAATAGCAGCCGGATTCCTGAATTGCTGGCTTATGTCGCACGGAGACGAGGCCAGTGGGACCGGAGCAAAGCCTACTTCAACGAAGCCGAGCGTCTCGACCCGCGCGATGTTAATCTCCTCACGCAGCAGGCGACTACCGATATCGCTCTTCGCCGTTTCCCGGAAGCTCTGCGAAAGCTTGATCAGGTTCTCGATATCACACCAGACGACGTCGACACCCTCGTGACAATGGCGACTATCGCACAGGCCGAGGGCGACCTACCGCGTGCCGTGGCGCTCCTCGCTGCGCTCCACCCGGGTGCCGACGACTCGGGGGCCGTGGAAACACAAGTTTACCAGGCAATCCTTGAACGCCGTCCTGCGCAAATCATCTCTCGGTTAAAGGAGATACTAGCCAAGCCTGATCCAGCGTTGGGTTACATCAATGGCGAACTGCGGTTTTGGTTAGGTTGGGCGCAGGAAGTCGCCGGCGACCATGCCGGCGCTCAGGAAAGTTGGCGACAGGCGCGCCGCGAACTGGAACCTTTCCTCAAAGAACAGCCGGACAATTATAGCCTCATTGGCGATCTCGCTCTGACCAATATGGGTCTCGGTGACAAGGCCGCCGCGTTGGCTCTGTCGGAACGGGCCATCGCCGTGAATCCGATCGAGAAAGACGCGATAGTTGGTCCCATTCCGATCGAGATCCTCGCACGGGTGGCGGCGCGCATGGGAGAGCCCGACCGTGCCATCGTCGCTTTACAGAAACTAATCTCGATACCGTACGCTGGTGCGCTGGCTGCGGGCATGCCACTCACTCCCGCGCTACTTCGGCTCGATCCAATGTTCGATCCGATTCGGAATGATCCGCGTTTCCAAAAGCTTGCCACGTCTGCGCCGAAGTAATTCTCGCATGGCTGCCGGGATAAAACTTCGAGAAGATCGTCGCCTCACTCGCGCCGAAGTAGGTCTGCTGACTCTAACGAAACGAGTGTTGCTCTAAGTGGCATCGGGGTAATCTTGCCGCATGCCCAACGCGCTAAATCCGCTCTCCGATCGGATTCATATTCAGCGGCTTGAAATTTTCGCGCGCTTCGGGGTTCCCTGGGAAGAACGTGCAACTCCGCAGCGATTAAACCGAAACTCCGATAAATCGACTAACAGCGACTAACGAATCCGATTGTTGAGTCTCGACACGACGCGCTATTGTCGGTATCATCGCTCTAGCAAAAGGGGGGTGGTTGAACTCGCAAAACACATCCGCCGGAACCACGCGTGATCTCCCGCTCGAGATCTCACACGTCCTGTTAATCGACGTGGTCGGTTACTCGAAACTGCTGGTCAATGAGCAGATTGAGTTACTGCAAGATCTCAACCAAATCGTGCGAAACACCGAATGTTTTCGGGCCGCCGAAACAAAAGGTAGACTGAC
>Ga0209234_1000017_pt1 | contig 41972 bp, 36 predicted proteins | sample GraSoi013_1_20cm_2_FD_185816 | JGI IMG/M metagenome (GOLD analysis project Ga0209234, IMG submission 185816) | Grasslands soil microbial communities from the Angelo Coastal Reserve, California, USA - Sample 08_20_2013_1_20cm (SPAdes) (version 2) | ecosystem: Environmental > Terrestrial > Soil >... | reverse complement strand
CCACACGACGAAAACGAAGGCGCCCGCCGCCAGCTCGTCCTCGCGTGCGGCGACGCAGCCCAGGACCGCGACCAGGGCGACTTCACAGACGCGCAAGGGTGCCGCCCGACGCGACACCACGGGGCAGCGGAACCCCCTCACCAACCGCTAGCCGGCGGCACTCAGGCAGACATCGCCCGCAACTCGGCGTCGACGCGCTCCCGCTCGACCGCTTCGCCCAGCGAGTCGAACAGCTCGCGGGCCCGCTCGAGGTAAGCGCGGGCTTCTTCGTGCTGGCCGAGCCGGCTGCGAAACAGCCCGTACGCGTGGTACACCTGCGCTTCTGCGGCAGGGGAGCGCTCCACCGCTCGGGCGAGCTCGATCGCCTGCTCGAAGAACACGAACCCGGTCTCGTCCTGTTGGGCGCCGCGCAGCTTCCCCATGAGCGTGTAGATCTGAGCCAGGCGGCCTGCCAGATTCGCGGCGATGGCCACCTGCTCCGCCCGGCGCAGCTCCCCTTCGGCGTCGAGCCAGCGCCCCGCTTCGAGGTCGAGTTCCGCCAGGTTCAAGCGGATCGACAGCTCCAGTCCCGGCGCCCGGGGGGCCCGCTGCGCCCAGGCGAGCGCCTCGCGGTACGCCGCGGCGGCGGCGGTCTGCCTCCCCAGCTGCGCGTCGAGCTGTCCTTGGGCGTCCAGCACGCGCGCCATCTCGTCGGCGCGGCCCGCCGCTTCGAACCGCTCGCGCGCGCGCCGCAGGTAGTCGCCGGCAGTCGCGAGATCTCCTTGCTTCCGGGCCAGCACGCCGAGCCGGCGCTCCAGCCGCCCCATCTGCCCTTCGTCACCCGACGCCTCGGCTAGACGCAGCCCGCGGCCGTACCACGCCTGGGCGCCCGCCCACTCGCCCTGGACGCGCGCCACATCTCCCAATCCTTCGCACGCGGCGATCGTGCCCACCTGATCGAACTCCGCCTCGGCCAACGCGAACGCGCGCTGGAACTGGCGCGCGCCTTCGCCGTGCTGACCGAGCCGGAGGCACAGATACCCGAGCGCGCGCAGCGCCTCCACCTCGGGGCGGCGGTCCTGCAGGGCTTCCGCGACGCCGAGCGCCAGCTCGTACCACGCCCGCGCCTGGGCGAACCGGCCCACCTCCTCCTCCAGCCGGCCGCCCCGGACGAGCGCGGCCACGGCGCCCGCGGCGTCACTCCGTTGCCGGGCTTCGAGCGCCTCTACGTACGTCTTGCACAGCACGTGCACATGCTCGGCAATGCGGTGCAACGCCTGCGGCAGACGGCGTCGCAACTCGTCGGGGTCGACGCCCCGTTTGCCCAGCGTGAGGTACGGTCCGGAGCTCGACCACAAGGCCCGCTCGTCCGGCCGCGCAATGGAGATCAGGAGCGCGCGCAGCGGGGCGAGCGCCTCCAGCTCGGGCATGAGCTCGAGAGCCTTCTCGACGCGCACCGGGGGAAGCGGGGAGCCGCCGCCGCTCATCGCGCGCCCCTCGTCACAGACCGTACTCCTTCATCTTCCGGGTGAGCGTGTTGCGATGGATGCCCAGGATCTCCGCCGCCGCGCCGATCTGCCCGTTCGTGTGCGCGAGCACGCGCGCGATGTGCCGGGCCTCGGCTTCCGCCAGCGTGAGCAGGCCCCCCTGGGGCCGGTCGGTGAGCGCGCTCTCTTCGCCGCGGATTTCGTCCGGGAGGTGCTCGGCGCGCAGGGTGTCGTCGTTGGCGACGATGACGCCCCGCTCGATCACATTGCGCAGCTCGCGCACGTTGCCCACCCACGCATGGCCGCGCAGCAGCTCGAGCGCGCGGTCCGAGATCGCGGTGATCTGCTTGCCGTAGCGCTCCGCGAACTGGCGGATGAAAAACGCGGTGAGCAGCAGCAGATCGTCGCCGCGCTCCGCCAGCTTCGGGAGCCGGATCGTGACCACCGCCAAGCGGTAGTACAGGTCCTCGCGGAACCGGCCCTGTTTGATCGCCTCCTTGAGATCGCGGTTCGTCGCCGCGATGAGGCGCACGTCGATCGGGATCGTGTCGGTGCCCCCCACGCGCTCGATCTCCCGCTCCTGGACCGCGCGCAGGATCTTCGCTTGGAGGGCCATGCTCATGTCGGCGATTTCATCGAGGAACAGCGTCCCGCCCGCAGCGTGCTCGAAGCGGCCGACCTTGCGGGTGACGGCGCCGGTGAACGCGCCCTTCTCGTGGCCGAAGAGCTCACTCTCGAGCAGATTTTCCGGGATCGCGGCGCAGTTCACGGCCACGAACGCGCCGGAGGACTTCGGGCCGTGCAGGTGGACGGCGCGGGCGACCACCTCTTTGCCCGTGCCCGATTCGCCCTGAATCAGCACGGTCGCGGTGCTGGCCGCGACCCGCGCCAGCAGCTTGTACACGTCGAGCATCGCGGGACTCTGCCCGACCAGCGCATACGGGCCGACGGCGTGGTGCTCGACGTCCGGAAGCGGGATTGCCGCTTCCCCGACCGCGGAGCGAAGTCGCTCCAGCGCGCGCATCAGGTCGTCCCTGCGCAGCGGCAAGGCGAGCACATCGAGCACGCCCAGCTTCTCGGCCCGCAAGGCGAGCCCCATCGACGGTGCCTGCGCCGCCGCGATGAGCCGCGGACCTCCCGTGGCGGCCCGCAACGCGTCTACCCACCACGCCAGCTCTTCGTCCGGCCGCTCGCCCAGCGCGGCCAGGACCACGTCCCACCGCTGGCCCGCGAGCAGCCGCACCGCCCGCGGCAAGTCCGGCGCCGCCTCCACGTCGAGCCGGCCGTCGTCCGCCCACTGGCGCAGGTTCTGGAGCACCGCGCCGCCGCCGGCGCCCTCACCGGCCACTACGAGAATCCGCACGCGCGCTGCTTCCCCCTTCCGCGGCACCGCGGGCAGAGGCGAGGGCTCCATCCCGATCGGAGGCGTCATCCGCTCGTCCGGGTGCCGCCCCGATAGCGAGCGACCAGCACGAGCGCATCATCCGTGCCCTTGCCGTGCTGGCGCAAGATGTGCTCGGCGAGTTGTTGCGGGGCGGCCTCGAAGGGAAGCCCGTCGCTGAACCCTTCCCGGATCCCGTCCGTGGCGAAGATGAGCAGGTCGCCGGCGGCGAGCGGCACGACCTGCGCGCGCGTCGGCGGCAACTCGGAGCCCACAATGCCGCCACGCGTGACGAGACCGGCGCGACTCGGAATGGCTGACGGCGTCGCGTCGAAGTGGAACAACATGCACTCCACGTTGCCGACGCCGGTCCACATCAGCGTGCGCTCGTGCTGGTTGAGGAACGCGAGACTCATGACCACGCCCCGCGAGCCCTTGAGCGCCCAGTGGCAGCGCTGCAGGAGCGCCAACACCGATTCGGACGCGTGCTCCTCGAGTGTGGTCACGGCCCTGCGGGCCGCGGTCGCCGCCTCCGCGCCGTGGCCCAGTCCATCCACGACCGCGATCAGCACGCCGGCGGGCACGGGCTTGACCAAGTGCAGGTCCCCCGACTGGGTCTGGCCCGGAAGCGCCGACGATGCAACACCACAGTCGATCAAGGCCGACGCGTCCACCGACACCTCAAGCATTCATGCGTCGCCATTTCTTCATCGTCACCGTGGTCCCCTTCCCTGAATCGGAGACCACTTCGAAGTCGTCCATGAGGCGGCGGGCTCCGGGCAGCCCGAGACCCAGGCCCCCGGATGTAGAGTAGCCGTCCTGCATGGCGCGGGGAACGTCGCGGATGCCGGGCCCCTGGTCGCGCGCCACGACCACGACGCCCTGACGATCGCCGTTCGCCACTACGGCGATGGCGATTTCCCCGCGCTTGGCGTACATCAGGATGTTACGCGCGATCTCGGAGATGGCCGCCGCGATCACCGTCTGGTCGCCGCTCGAGAACCCCGCCTCGGCAGCCAGGTCGCGCCCCCGCTGGCGCGCGGTCACGACGTCGACATCGGCGGTGATCGGAATGAGCAATTCGTCAGCCACGGTCGATACGTCCCGGTCCGCGGTCGATACGGACCTGGGTCTGGATGTTGAGGAATGCCAGGCCCTCTTCCAGATCGAGCGCGGTCGACACGCCCTTGAGCGTCAGCCCGAGCTGCACCATCGCGAACGCGACCTCGGGCTGGATCCCCACGATGACCGTCTCCGCGCCGCGCAGCCGCGCCATGTGCGCGATGTCGCGCAGCGTCCGGACGGCGAACGAATCCATGACGTCGAGCGCCGTGACGTCGACGATGACACCGCGCGCACGAAACCGCCCCACGCGCTCGATCAACGCCTCCCGCAGCTGTGATAAATCGGCATCGGTGAGCGCCGACTGGATGGACGCGATCAGGTAGTGACCCTGCTTCAGGATGGGAACTTCCACGCGCCCTCCGTCGACGGAGTGGGGTGCCGCCTCACGCCTTCGGCGTCAGTTCTTCCAGCGGCAGGACCTTGTATCCCAGGAGCCGCTCTGCTTCTTCGATGCCGCCCTGGAGGTCGCCCACCGTCGCCATCTCGCTCAAGTCGACCCCGATCGTCACGAGTGTCTGGGCGATCTCGGGCGAGAGACCGGTCACGATGACCGTGGCGCCGAGTAACCGCGACGCTTCGACCGTCTGCACGAGGTGGTTGGCCACGTTCGAGTCCATGGCCGCGACACCGGTGATGTCGATGACGACCACCTTGGCGCGGTTGGTACGGATCGCCCGCAACAGCTGCTCGGTGAGCTGGCGCGCACGCTGCGGATCGATGACCCCGATGATCGGCAAAATCAGCAGCCGCTCGCGCACCTGTAACACCGGCGTCGACAGCTCGCGGATGGCCTCCTGTTGCTGGCGGATGATGCGCTCGCGCTCTTGCACGAAGCCCACCGCCACCGTGTTCGCGATGCGGTTGGCGGCCGGCTCATAGGCGTCGAGGATGCGGTTGAGCTTGTCGAAATCTTCGTGGTATTTGCCGAACAGCGAGCGGGCCAGCACGTCGCGCAACAGCAGCACGATTCCGACGACTTCGTGCGTCTCGACGCCGCGCGGGATGATGCGCTCCGAGAGGTTGCGCGCGTAGGCCTGCAGGGCTTCGAACGTCCCCGTCTCCAGCGCTTCGACGTAGTTGTCGTACACCGAGGTCGCTTCGGCGAAGATTTCCTCCTCGGTCATCGCCGTAAGCAGCTGGGCGCGCGTGATACGCCGCGCCCATTCCTCGCGCAACTGGGTTCGATTCTGCCGGAGGTGCGCCACCAGCTCGCGCAGCAGCGCCGCGGTGGATTCCGTCTGTGTCTGGGGGTCGGGCAGCGGCGACTGTGCGTCTTTCGCTTTCGTGGCCATGGCTGGCGCTCCTCGCCTAGTCGAATGTTGCCGCCGCGCAACAGCAAGGCTAGTGCCAACTTGTCTAGTCGACTCTACTACCGTAACCAATGACACCGAAATATGTTACAAATATGCTCGCCGTGCGAGTATGGCGTCGATGCAACACTTCGAGGCGCACGCGGGCGGCGCAATGCACAAAAAAAAGGCGCGGGGGAGCGAGCCACCATCGGGGCCCACCCGCCGCCCGCGGCGGCCCAGGGGACGCAATCCGCGAATGGTCAGCTCAGTTGGCCCGCTTCCCCGCGTGCATGTCCGGTATGACGTCGTGGCGCGCCGATCGCGGCGCCCACGCTACTGCACGTCCCCTCGCAAGACGGATGCCGCACGTGATCGGTCGTCCCGCGCTGTCCGCAGCGCGACGAAGCGGAGCCGGATGTGGTCGGGATGCAGCATCACACGCATCGCGCAGCCGCACGGTCGCCACGACAGGAGAGCGCCCCGGGGAGCGGCGTGCGGTCCGCCCCCCGCTGGGCGCTGCATCGATCATTCGTCGACCTCCTGGTTAGGCACACTGTTGCGACGGCTCAGCTGCTCGCTGGTTGGGCCCGCGGCTCACCCTGCGCCGAGCGGTTGCGGAATCGCGACCGCGCGCCGGGGGGAGTGTGGCGGCCTCGCCGCCAGCGGGGTGTCGAGCTCAAACCGCTCGTCGTCGCACACCACGCGGGCGATGCGCTCGGCGGCCCGGCCGTCCCACCGCTCGATGACCGGTCGCGCCGGCGAGCGGCGCGCCAGAGCCCGCTCCGCGGCCGTGAGGATCGCGTCCCGCGTGGGCAGGACGAGGCGGTTCGTGCCGTGGGTGCAGGTGATCGGACGCTCGGTGCTGGGTCGTACCGTGAGACACGGCACGCCCAGGAACGACGTCTCGTCCTGGAGGCCGCCCGAATCGGTCACGACGAGCGCCGCGCCCGCCACCAGGCTGAGCATCTCCAGATAGCCGAGCGGCTGGAGCACTCGCAGTCCGCCGTCGTCCGGCAGCCGCAGTCCGTGTGCGCGGAGGCGCTGCCGGGTGCGGGGGTGCACGGGAAATACCACCGGGACGGTCCGGGCCAGGCGCTCGAGCGCCTGGAGCAGCTCCCGCAGCACTGCCGCGTCGTCGACGTTGGCCGGCTGGTGCAGGGTTACCACCGCGTACGGGGCACCTTGCACGCCGTAGTGCGCCGCCGCGTCCAGAGCGAGCGCCTGTGGCAGCGCCCAGCTGAGCGTGTCGATCATGACGTTGCCGACGAACTGCATGCGCTCGGCCGGGACGCCTTCGGCCGCGAGGTGGTCGGCGGCCTCGCGTGACGGCAAGAACAGCTGCTCCGAGAGGCGATCCGTAAGGACGTCGTTGATCTCTTCCGGGCTCGTCCAGTCGCCGCTGCGCAGCCCCGCCTCGACGTGCCCGACGCGGACCCGTAGCTTCGCAGCCACGAGCGCCGCCGCGAGCGTCGAGTTCGTGCTGCCGTACACCAGCACGAGATCCGGTGCGAGCTCGACGATGATCGGCTCGAGGCGCTGCATCACCGCGGCGGTTTGCTGCGCGTGAGAGCCCGAGCCGACGCCCAAGTGGTAGTCGGGCGCCGGAATCCAGAGCTGCTCGAAAAAGGCCGTGGACATGCCGTGGTCGTAGTGCTGCCCGGTGTGCACGATGACGTGCTCGACGCCCCGCTTCACCAGTTCGCGATCGACAGGCGCCAGTTTCATGAAGTTGGGCCGGGCGCCGACGACGGAGAGGACGCGCATCGGGTCCTCAGTGAATGTGTGTGGCGATCAGGATCGCCGCGGGAATTCCCGCGAGGATCCCGAGGATCCGGAACGTGGCCTCGCTGTCGTGGCGCCGCGGCACGATGATCTGGTCGCCGGAGCGCAGTCCCATTCCATCCACGGTCGCGCCGCGCGCGATCGCCTCCTGTAGATCGCTGCCCGCCACGCCGTCGCGGCCGATCCGGTCGATGCGCGTGCCGGTGAATTTCGCGTCCTTCGTGGGTCCTCCGGCCAACATCAAGGCATCCGACAGGGGCGCATCGGCCGCGACCGGGTAGAACCCCGGGTGCTCGACCTCGCCCAGCACCGAGAGCCGCACCAGCACCTTGGCATGGACCATCGGGTCTTTTATGTAGCGTTTCAGTTGTTGCGTGAGGTACGTCTCCACCTGCGCGCGCCGCACACCGGCGAGCGGGATCGCACCGATCACCGGCAGCATCAGGGCCGGCCCCGGACCGACGGTGAATCGTTTCGTGAACTGGCTGTCCCCCTCCACCTCGAGGAGAATTTGGTCGTTGGGTTGGAAGTCGCCGGTGGCGGCCCCCGTCGCGGTCTGCGCGGCGGCGGGACCGGCCATCAGCATCAGCGCCGCAAGGCGCACAATCGTGCTGGCTGTCATGGCATCACTCGACGGTTACACTTTTCGCCAGGTTGCGCGGCCGATCCACGTCGCAGCCGCGTAACACGGCGATATGATACGCCAGGAGCTGAAGCGGAATGACCGTCAGCACCGGCGCTAGGAGGGGTGAGCTCGCCGGCACCGCGATCTGGTGGTCCGCGAGCTTCCCGAGATCACCGTTGCCTGCGCTCGTGATCGCGATGATCCTGCCGCCCCGCGCTCTCACTTCCTGCATGTTGGACACCACCTTGGGATAGACGGAGTCCTTCGGCGCGAGGCACACGACCGGCATGTTCTCGTCGATCAGGGCGATGGGCCCGTGCTTCATCTCCGCCGCGGGGTAGCCCTCGGCGTGGATGTAGGAAATCTCCTTCAGCTTGAGGGCACCCTCGAGGGCCACCGGGAAGTTCACGCCGCGCCCCAGGTACAGGGCGTTGCGTGCGTCGGCATGGCGCTCGGCGAGCGCCCGGACTTGAGGCTCCACCTCCAGAGCCCGCGCCACCAGATCCGGCAGGCCCAACAGCTCGGTGACCAACGCGCGCCCCTCGTCCACGGACACGCCGCGCTGCCGCCCCAGCCACAGACCCAGGAGCAACAGCGCGACCACCTGTGCGGTGAACGCCTTGGTGGATGCGACGCCGATCTCCGGGCCCGCATGCAGGTAGATGCCGCCGTCCGCCTCCCGCGCGATCGTGGAGCCCACGACGTTGACCAGACCGATCACCGTCGAGCCCGCCGCCTTGGCGGCGCGCAGCGCCTCCAGTGTGTCGGCCGTCTCGCCCGACTGCGAGATCGCGATGGTCAGCGTTCCCGGAATCCGCAGCTCGCGCCGGTAGCGGTACTCCGATGCGTACTCGACCGACACCGGGATCTCGCTCAGCTCCTCGAGGATGTGACGACCGACCAGTCCGGCGTGCCACGACGTGCCGCACGCCACGATCACGATGCGGCGGATCCGGCTGCACTGCGCTGGCGTCAGATTCAACCCATTGAGACGCGCCGTACCCTCGCCGGCGAGCAACCGCCCCCGCAGGGTGCTGCGCACCGTCTCCGCCTGCTCGCAGATCTCCTTGAGCATGAAGTGCGGGTATCCGCCCAGCGCGATGGCGTCGAGATCCCATTCGATGTCGTCCACCGCCCGATCCTGCTCCTGGGCGTGGCGATCGAGCACGCGATAGCCGGCCCGCGTCACCACGGCCACGTCGCCGTCGTTGAGGTAGACCACTGATCGCGTATGAGCGAGCACGGCGCTCGCGTCGGAGGCCACGAGAAATTCGCCGTCCCCGACTCCGAGCAGCACGGGCGAGCCGCGCCGGGCGACGACGATCTTCCCGGGGTCCGCCTCCGAGATTACCGCGACCCCGTAGGTCCCCTCGACGTGGTCGAGGGCGGCGATGACGCGCTCCTCGAGCGTCTCGCCCGGGCAGTCTTCGATCAGGTGCGCCAGCGTCTCCGTGTCCGTCTCGGTCACGAAGCGGTGGCCCGCCCGCTCGAGGCGCGTGCGCAGAACGTCCGCGTTCTCGATGATCCCGTTGTGCACCAAGGCGAGCGTGCCGCTGCAGTCGGCGTGCGGGTGCGCGTTGCGCTCGGTCGGCGCCCCGTGCGTCGCCCAGCGCGTGTGCCCGATGCCGCAGTTGCCGTGCACCGGCGACTCCGCCAGGAGAGCTCGCAGACGCACGATGCGTCCCGCCAGCTTGCGCGTCTCCACCCCGCCCCCATTCAGGACAGCCACCCCAGCCGAATCGTAGCCGCGATACTCGAGCCGGCTCAAGCCTTCCACGAGAATCGACGTCGCGTCCCTCGGCCCGACGTACCCCACAATTCCACACATCGCTCACACGTCCTCTGGCTTGAGTTCGAGCCGTGGCTTGCCTTCGAGCAGTGGCGTCCCTTCGAGCAGCGGCTTGCCGGTGATCGCGAGACCGAACCGGGCGAGCTGCGCGAGCCTGCTCTCGCGAGCGCTCGTGCCGCCGGCCTGGCGGATCGCGCCAGACCGCATCCGCCGGCGACAACGGTGCCCATGGACGCGGCGGATGCTGGTGGTCCTCACAGCTCACTCGATCGATTCACGTCCAGTTCGCCTACTTCAAGTTTGAGGCCCGCCCGCGTGCCGCGGGCCCGCGTGCCGGGCTACCGATCACCCGCGCAACGGGTTAGCCATCGCGCACCGGGCTCGCATGTGCGGCGGCGACAGATCGGTTGCGTTGCGCACGCGCGGCAGACCCGCCGCACTGCGACGGCGCACCTCGCGCGGCTGAGGCGGGATACTGCCCACTCACGGCGGCCCCGTGTTTGCAGATAGCATCGATGCGCGAACGGGTCATCCAGACACGCGGTTCGCGGGGAGCGACGCATGAGCGAGCGAATGCCGCAAGGCGGGTTGCCGCTGGTTCTGCTGGGCGGTGACGGCCAGGAAGCCACACGATGGCTGAAGAGCCTGCTGGAAGGCGGCGGTTATGCCGTGCTCCAGGAGCGCTCGGCGCAGCACGTGCTCGAGCGCGCACGCAGTACGGAGCCGGACATGATCATCGTCGACGCCGAGCTGCCTGATATGCCGGGCGCCGAGCTGTGTCGCACGCTCCGCGCGGACCCGCGCGTCTCGAGCAGCACACCGATCCTCCTGGCCGTGCGCGAACCCGCCAGCCGGGCCCAGCGGCTGGCCGCGCTGCGCGCCGGCGCGTGGGAGTGCATCACGCCCCCGCACGACGCCGACGAGATCCTTCTCAAACTCGGTTCCTACGTCCGTGCCAAGCTCGATGCCGATCGCGCCCGGGCCGAGGGACTGCTGGACTCCATCACAGGGCTGTACAACCGGCAGGGACTCGCCCGCCGCGCCCGGGAGCTCGGATCCCAGGCGTTCCGCGAGCACGGCCCGCTCGCTTGCGTCGTGCTCGCCGTCGACCTCGAGCCGCAGGAACTCGCCCCGAATCAACAGGGCAGCGGTGTGGTGGGACGGTGTGTGCAGGCGCTCAAGGCGTCGGCGCGACTGTCGGATGTGATCGGTCGCTTGAGCCCGACGGAGTTCGCCGTGCTGGCCCCGGGAACAGACGCCGGAGGGGCGCGCCGACTCGCCGAGCGGCTGGCCGGCTCCGTGTCGGGCCCGGCCACTACGGGCGAGCCGGCGGCGGCCGGCTCTGCGGCCACGCCCTCCTCGCTCCGGGTCCGCTGCGGCTACGAGGCCGTCGCGAACGTCGGGTACGCGCCGATCGAGCCGATCGACTTGCTGGTCCGCGCCGCCGCCGCCGTCCGCACAGGTAAGATGGACTCCGGCAACTGGTTGCGACGCTTCGACGAAGGGATCGGTACCACCGCTCCTTAGACTGGCACTCGCGGCGTCCCGCTGTTCTCGTCCATCGCCTCGTACCCCGGCAGATAATAGGAGTAGTAGCGGTAGGCTCCGCCGGCGGGCACGTCGTTGAGCACGGCTCCGAGCATGCGGACCGGCAGCCGCTGCAGCACCTCGAGCTTGGCCGCCGCTACGTCGCGGTGGCTGTACCCCGTGCGGAACACGAGGGCGAGGGTGCCGGTGAGCGTACTGAGGATCAGTGGGTCCACGCCCGCGCCCAGCGGGGGGCTGTCGATCAACACCACGTCATAGCCCGAGCGCAGTCCGTTGACGAGCGTCGTCATCGCCGGCGAGCCCAGCAGTTCCGGCGCGTTGTACGCGCGGGTGCCGCACCCGATCAGCGACAGTGCCGCAAACTGCGTCGCCTGCACGATCGCGTCCAGGGGCGCTTCGCCGCGGAGGAAGTCGCTTAAGCCGGGCCGGCGACGCACGCTCAACCGGCGATGCAGCACCCCGCGCCGGATGTCCGCATCGATCAGCAGAGTACGATGCCCGCCGTCGGCGAACGTATGCGCCAGGTTGGCCGCGATGAACGATTTCCCATCGCCCGCTCCGGGGCTGGTGATCGTCACCAGCAGGGGCGCCCGGCCGCCGTGGGCATACACCAGGTTGAGACACACACCCCGCAAGGCTTCGACGACTTCGTTCACGTCGTCGGGGACCCGCGCGCCACCGGTTCGCCCGCCGCGCGGCAGGTTGCGGAGGTGCGGCACGGCACCGAGGATCGGGATCCCCAGTCCCCGCGAGACCTGGTCGGGATAGCGCACCTTGGGGTCGACCCGATCGAGGACTACGGCACCGCACAGCCCCAGCGCCAGGCTGGCGGCGAACCCCAGGAAAATGACGCGGGGCGCCGTGTTGCGCACCGGATCCTGCGGCACGACCGCGTGATCGAGGATGCGCGCGTCCGGTACGGCGCTCTCCTCGGCCAGGCGCGCCTCGTCGTAGTTCTTTTGCAGGTTGGTGAACAGGTTCTCCGCCAGCGTGACCTGGCGCTGCAGCCGGGCCTCGTCGATGGCGCGCGGCGGCACGGCCTGGATGCTCCGGGTATCCGCCGCCACCCGGCGCCCCAGCTCGGCTTCCCGGCCCGAGAGCTCGGCCATGAGCTGGCGTGCCAGGCTCGGGATCGTTTGCCGCTCGAGCGTGGCGACTTCGCTGAGCCGCCGCTGCACCAGGGGGTACGCGTCCGAGTACCTGTATCGCAGGGCCCGCAGCTCCGCCTGTTTCGTCGTCAGCTCGTCCAGCGCCTGCTTCAACTGTACGTTCTGCTGTACCGACCCGACGATCGCCAGCGCCTCCGGGGACACGCCGGAGTCGCTCGCCTGCGCGAGCACGCGCTCGAGCGCATCCCGGTCCTGCTGCACCTGCTGGCGGTCGACCTGCATGCGGAAGTAATTCGCGAACGCCGGATCGCCGGCGCTGGCGCCCGCCGAGGGGATGCTGGCTCCGCGCGACCCACCCGCCGCCGTGGACGGGAGCGTGATCGTCTTCACCTGAAACCGCTCGAGCGCCTGTTCGGCGTCGAGCAGGTTCTGGTGCGCCGCCGCCAGCTGTTGATCCAGGATCTTCGTCAACTCGGTCAGCTTGGTACGCCGCAGGTCGGCGGCGACTTGCACGAAACGCTCGGCGATCGCGTTGACCGTCGCGGTGATTCGCACCGGGTCGGCGCCCTTCAGATGCATCCGGAGGAAGTTGCCGGCGGGATCCGTCGCGACCTCGAGCTCATCGCTGAGCGCCCGTGCGGAGTCGCGCACCGTCGCCACCGAGAACTCGATGGTGCGGCCGGGAGGGACCGTGCCGATGGGGGGCGCCCACAGAAAGCCCAGACGGGCACCGATCGAATCACCCACGGTGCCGTGCTCCACGTCCACGCCCTTGTCCGTCGTCAAGGCAAAGGCCTTTCCGCTCCCGTCCAGCGCCAGGCGATACACGCCCGGTCGATACTGGTCCGCCACCCGGAACGTCTCGAAGAGTGGGGCGTCCTCGCGCGATTTGGGCGTCAGGAACAGGCGCTGATCACGCACCACCTGGTCGAGCACGCGGTACGACTTGAGGAGATCCAGCCAGGCCTCGGGCTCGAGCGGCTGGCCCGCGCGGATCGGGCCCCGATCCTGGCCGCCGCGTTGATCCGGTTGGTCGATCCACAGGGTCGCCTGCACCACGTATTGCGGCTTGATGAAGCGGGTCGCCGCCAGGCCGCCGGCCGTGCCCACGATCGTCACCGCCGCAATCAGCCATTTGAAGCGCGCGACCGCGCTTACCACCCGGCGCCAGTCGACGCCGGTCTCCGGCTCGGCGAATCCGTGGGCGAATCCCATGTCGGCGCCCACGGGTGGCGCGGCCGAGGGAACCACGGCCGGAGTCGTCGCGCCGGCGTGAAGGGGTAGCGGACTATTGCTCATCTGAAAGGGTACCTCCCCTGTGTTGGCGGGGCCGCGCCGGGTGGCGCAGCGACGCCTCTTCTCTGTGGCAAGTCCGATACCGCGCGGCGCAGAGCCCGGCCCGCCCGCGTGCCGCAAATCGGTGCACCGCGTCCCGTCGCTCGATGCACCTTGGTGCGGGCCAGGGCCCCACCGCGACGTCGGAGTCGACGGATTTTCCCGTCGTTGTGCGGAGAATTCGTGTCGCTGCGACCCCGCGACAGGTTGGCCCGAACCCTGCGTAGGGAGCGGTCAACCGGAATCCCAGGACGAGCCGATGTCTATACCGCTTGCTCAGGACGGCGTGAGCCCCTCGATCGAGGGACGGGAGCCGTCGGCCCTGCTCGCCATCGGGCCGGAAGCCAAGGCCCGCGTTCGAATCCTCGTGGTCGACGATGAACATACGCTGCGGGAGAGCTGCGCGGCGGTTCTACGCCACGAAGGCTACGACGTGACCGTGTGCAGCCGGGGCCAAGAGGCCCTCGACCTGTTGAAACGCCGTGCATTCGACCTGGTGCTCGTGGATCTGTACATGTCGCAGGTCGATGGTCTCACCCTGTTACGCACCGCGCTGGGAACCAACCACGACACGATGGTCATCGTGATGACGGGCAATCCCAGCGTCGAGTCGAGCGTTGAAGCGCTCCGCCAAGGGGCGTTCGACTACCTCCCGAAGCCGTTTTCCGCTTCGCACCTGCAGGTGCTGATCGGGCGCGCGGTGCACACCCTGCTGGTCGCGCGCGAGACACGCGAACAGCGGGATACACTGGACCAGCTGCAGGTCCACTCGGACAAGATCACGCTGCTCGGCACCGCGCCGTCGTTCCGGCGGGCGATCGAGCTGGCCCGCAAGGTGGCGCCGACCGACGCTTCCGTGTTCATCACGGGCGAAAGCGGCAGCGGCAAGGAGATGATCGCGCAGTTCATTCATCACCACAGCCGTCGCTCCAGCCGGCCGTTCATCGCCGTAAACTGCGCCGCCCTGCCCGAAGGCCTGCTGGAATCCGAGATGTTCGGTCACCGCAAGGGCGCCTTCACGGGTGCGGTGCGCGACAAACCCGGCCTGCTCGAAACCGCCAACGGCGGCACGCTGTTCCTCGACGAGCTGATCGAGATGCCCAAGCCGATCCAGGCCAAGCTGCTGCGCGTGATCCAGGACGGAGTCGTGCGGCGCGTGGGCAGCGAGACGACGGACGCCGTCGTGAACGTGCGCTTCATCGCCGCGACGAACGCCGACCCGGAAGCCGCCGTCGAGGCAAGCGACATGCGGGAGGATCTCTACTATCGCCTGCGCGTCGTCCCGATCCACGTTCCGGCACTGCGCGAGCGACCGGAGGACATCCCCCTGCTCGCCGATTACTTCCTGTCGACGTACTGGGTGCGGCACCGCCGGAAAGGCGCCCCGTTCCCGCGCCTCACCGACGCGGCGCTGCGCGCCCTGTGCGGCCATCCATGGCGAGGCAACGTTCGCGAGCTGCAGAACGTGATCGAGCACGTCGCCGTCGTCGTGGAGCCGGGCGCGGAGATCCGCCCCGAAGACCTGCAACTGACCGGTGAGCCGACGCCCGCCGCCGGCTCGAACCCGGCGTCGCTCATCTCGACGCTGCTCGAGGAGAGCTACCACGCCGCTCGGGATCGCGTGATCGCGCAGTTCGAGCGGCAGTACCTCACGTGGCTCGTCAACCGGGCGAGCGGCAACATGTCCAAGGCCGCGCGGATCGCCGGTGTCGACCGCACCACGCTGTACCGGTTGATGGAGCGCCACGGCCTGCAGCGCAGTCCGACGGCAGGCTGGGTGGTCGAGCGGGAACCCGCCGCGGCGGATCCCTCGGAATCCGTGGAGCCAATGGACGCGGTGACTGCGGACGCGACCCGGCAGGCGCCGGCAGGCGCCGCGGAAGGACGGCCGGTGTGACCACGCGGAAGGCGACCCCATGAGGACGAGCACTGCCGAGCAGCTGGATTGGCCCGCCGTGGAGACCGCGATCGCGACGGTGCCCGCGCGGATACCCGAGCCCGAGCCGACACCCGAGCCCGAGCCGCAGGACCTGGCGGCGTGTTTGTCGGGTCCCCACGGGCTGGATCTGGTGGTGGAACTGGCGCACGACCTGCGCTCACCCCTCACGTCCATCCTGTTTCTGGCGGAGGCGCTGCAACAGGGTCAGGGGGGGCCCGTCACGACGGAGCAGACGCGGCAGCTGGGGCTCATCTACAGCGCCGCGCTGTGTCTCTGCGCCACGGCGAGCGACGTGCTCGAGCTCGCTCGCGGCGGGCAGCGCTTGGTCGACCGCGCCCCGGCGCCGTTCTCGGTCGCCGAAGTGTTCGGGTCGGTCCGGAGCATGATTCATCCCATCGCGGAGGAGAAGCGCCTCGAAGTCCGGTTGGTTCACCCCGTGCCGGAGCGGCGCATCGGGCATGAGCGGGCGCTGTCGCGCGTGCTGCTGAACCTCGCCACCAATGCGGTCAAGTTCACCGACTCGGGCTTCGTGGAGATCGCAGCGCTGCCGGTAGGCACGCGTCGCCTCGAGTTCTCCGTGCGGGACACGGGAGGCGGTATCGACGTCGCGCGGCTGCGCACGCTCTACCAGCCCGTGCGGCGTCCCCCGGCGGCGCAACGCGAACACTTCTCCAGTTCGGGGCTCGGGCTCACCATCTGCCGCAAGTTGGTGCGGGCCATGGGGTCGGAATTACAGGTCGAAACCCGCCCGCAGTGGGGCACCCGCTTCTACTTCGAGGTGGACGCCCCCGTGGGCAGCGCGGCCGCCTGAGGCGCCCCGTGGCAGCCGCTCCACACACGACGCCAGATCGCCATATGTCGCACGCACGGAGAATGACCACCGCGCTGGGGCGCGCCCGCGCACGGACTTTGCGAACAGTTGAAGCCATGAGCACTAGTCTGGAACTCCGACCCCCCCGCCGCGCAAGGATCGCATTGGTGCACCGTGTTCCATTCGGTGCGCTCGATCGCGAGCGGATCGCGCGCCGGGCCCTCAACATCCTCGTCGCCGCAGTGGGCCTCGTCGTGGCCTTCCCGCTGATGCTCTTGATCGCCGTGGTGATCAAGCTGACCTCGCGCGGACCCGTCTTGTTCACCCAAACGCGCGTCGGCCTGGACCGCCGCGCGCTTTCGGGAGCCGGGGGAAACACGCGGCGCCACACCGACTTGGGCGGGACGCCGTTCACGATGTACAAGTTCCGCACGATGCGGCCGGCCGACGAGACCAAGTCGGAAGTGTGGGCCCAGCCCGAGGACGCGCGCGTCACTCCGCTCGGCCAGGTGCTGCGCAAGTTTCGGCTCGACGAGCTGCCCCAGCTCTTCAACGTGCTCACGGGCGACATGAACATCGTGGGTCCCAGGCCCGAACAGCCGACCATCTTCGTGTATCTGCGCGAGCAGATAGAGGGTTATCAGCGGCGCCAGCGGGTCCGGCCCGGCATCACGGGCTGGGCGCAGATCAACCAGGGCTATGACACATCGGTGGAGGACGTGCGCCGCAAGGTGCGGTACGATCTCGAGTACATCCGCCGCCAGTCGACGCTGGAAGATCTGAGGATCATGGCCCGCACTCTGCCCGTGATGCTCCGCCGCCGCGGCGCCTGGTAGCGCGCCGCCGACCGCTAGGCAAGGACCACCGCCGCCGTCGCCTCCCTCGCCAGGCCTCGGGCAATCCGCTCGTCGCGAATCAGGGCGTCGACAAACAGCTTCGTGGCAGTGCTGCAGATCCGGGCCGGGCCCGCGATCGCGCCGTCCCGATGCTGCGCGGACGTGAGGAAGCCCAGCGCCGGTCGTACCGGCTCGAGCCACTGCGTCGCGCCCGTGATCTCGAACAGACGCAGCCAGATGTTCACCATGCGCGCTTGCGCCACGAGACAGCACGGGGAGCCCTGCGGTCGCCAGCCGGCCGCGAATCGGCCCGGGAGCCTTCCGTCCGGCGCCATCGCGGCGGCCACGCCCGCGGCTGCCAGCGCCGCGTGCGCACTCAGTCGTTCCTCCCCAAACAGGCGGCCTCCCTCGAGCAACCCGCGGATCGCGTCCGCGATATCGCACAGTGGGCTGGACCGCTCCGGAACGCCGCGGCCGTAATCTCGCATCCAGCCGTGGTCGTGCGGGACGCGCGTCACGGCGCGCAAGTGCCTCGCCGCTGCTGCCCGGAACTCGGGCGCGCCGAGCCGACGACCCGCTTCGGCCAACGCCCAAGCGGTGTAGGGGGCACGCGCACCGTCACGCCGCCACATGCCGTCGTGATCGAGAGTCGCAACGAGGAAGCGCCCGGCGCGCCGTGACGCTCCGGCGAACACACCCGACCCGGTCTCTGCGAACGCGCTGAGCCAGCCGAGCAGGGCCCGCCCGGTCCCGACCACTCCCCCCCATACCGCACCTGACGACAACTGGGTCTCCACCGCCCACTGCGCCGCGCGCTCGGCGCGTTGAGCGAGCTCCGGACGCTCCAGGTACCAGGCGGCGAGGTACAGCGTCGGGATGACCGGTCCTGTCGTGTCGGGGCAGGCCCGCTGCCCGCCTCGGAGCCCGTCACCGCAACTCCCATCGATTGGATAGTCCGGCGCGAACGCCCCGCTCCCTGTGACGTCCTGCGCGTGCACGAGCCAATCCAGCGCCGCGGCGAGGCGCGTGCGGTGGTGCGGCGGCTGTGCGGGGCCGCTCATCCGTTGCTTCGGCGCGTCGCCCTGTGCCGTCACACGGTCCAATGCCGTCACGCCGAATGCTTCCTATCCCCGGGGCGTTCTATCAGCGCAACGCCTGTGCCCAGAGCCCTGTGAGGCCGCCGCAGCCGTGTTGTTGCGCGGCTTCTACACGGGACGGAAGGTTCAGCGAGTCCGCGTTTTGCAGAAGGGCCGGCTGGCGGAATGCGAACCGATGATTTCTCGGAACGGCGGGATCGCGACACCAGGGCCCGTGGCGCACGACAGTGTGTCGGCCCGAGGGCTTGGATGCCAGAGCGGGCGCGAGCTGCGAACCGGCTTCACGACCCTGGCGGCCCTGTCGCACGAGGACGTCGCGTGGCGCCTGCTCGCCTCGCAGCAACCCCATAACGCCGCGCTGGTCGACCGGCCGTGGATCCAGTCGTGGATGGAAGCGTTCGCCCCCCCCGAGCCGGTCTTGTTGGGCGCCTGGGAGGACGAACGTCTGGTCGGGCTCGCGGCCTTCCAGCGCCTGGTCGAGGGGCCGTGGGGGCATCGGGTTGCCGTGCTGCAGTCTCTTACCAACGAAGAGTCCTTCCGGTTCGACTTCTTGTCGTGGGAGGGTCGGCTCGACATCCTGGAGCGTATGTGGTGCGCGTTGTGCGATGCGCGTCGCTGGGACGTCGTTCGCATCGACCACCTGCCGGACCACTCACCGACTCTCACGGCCGCCCTTACGGTGGCCCGCGCGCGGGGCTGGCGCACGCTGGTACGGCCGACCTTCCTGACGCCGTGGCGCCCCCTCTCCCGCTTCACGCCGTGGGACGAGGGCCTGGCAAAAAAGTTCAAGTCCAACCTGCGCAGGCGCGAGCGTCGGCTGGCGGAGCTGGGCGACGTACGCTTCGACGTCGTGCGCGGCGGGGACGCGTTGAAGCAGGCGCTGCAGGTTTTCTACCAGCTCGAAGCCAGTGGCTGGAAGGGAGAAAGCGGGACGGCAATCACGCAACGGCCCCGGGTAAGACAGCTGTACGACCGCCTGGTGGAGCGAGCTGACGCGGACGGCGGCGTCTGGATACCGATTCTCAGCCTGTCCGGCACGCCCGTCGCCGCCCAAGTGCTGCGCATCTCCGGGCGAACCATATTCGGGTTGAAGACGGCGTATGATCAGATGTACGCCAAGTACGGGCCCGGGCAATTGCTCACGTCGCGGGTGATCCGATACGGAATCGCGCACGGCATGGAAACACTGGACTTGATGGCCGGCAACGCCGGCTACAAGGCCGAGTGGGCGCAACAGTTTCGTCCGCACTACGAGCTCATCCTGTTCGCGCCTTCCTGGGCCGGTCGCTACGTCTATTGGAGCAAGCATGGAGTTCAAGAACAGGTGAAGAGGCTGCCCGGCATGATCCGCGTCGCGCGTTGGCTGCGCACTCAGCAGGCGTGAGACGTCATCGCACAGACGCCTGCACGCGGCGGTACCGCAGGAACTGGCCCAGAGTGGGCACGTCGAAATACGAGTCCTGAGGGACGTCGTCAATCGGTCGTGTCGGCACGGACTCCCCCGCGTCGAGGCGTGCGACGATGCGCGCCTGGAGCTCGCTCGATTGCATCATCCCCTTCCACGCGAGCGTGAGATGACTGTCTTCGCCCGGCACGATCGGTATGCAGCCTTGCCCCAGGATCGGTCCAGTGTCGATCCCATCGTCGAGCAAGAAGACCGTGAAGCCGACCATGTCCCGTTGGTCGCGATATAATGCCCAAAACGGCGAGTAGGCGCCCCGATATGAGGGCGTCACACCAGGGTGCCCACCGATTACAGCCACGCGCGCGAGCTCCCGCACTCGCTTTCCGACGATGTACTTCGTGTGCACGACGAAGATGTCGGGATCCAGACGGCGCAGCGCGTCCAGGGTGTCGGGGCGGGCGTACGAGTCGGACCACACGACCGGTACGCCGGCGCGTTGGATCGTGGCGCGATTCGCGGCGTCGTCGACCAGTCGGCGCAGCACTTGGGCGTCGCGGCCCCGGTTCTTTGCCCGGTCGTAGACCCTCCCGAGAATCTGGCCCGCCGTGAGGCGCAGGCCGCGTCGGGCGACCCACTTGCGGAGAAACTCCAGGCGTGCGCGCGGCCCGCGCCGCTCGCAGCACACGATCCCGACCACGTTCAGGCCAGCGGAGAGCAACGTCGCGCACGTGTGCCGGTGCATGACGCCTGCAGCGCTCAGCACCACCACGCGATGCGGTCGTCTCAGGCCCGGCTCGAGGACGCCGCTACGGCTCGAAGAGGTGATCGTAACCCACCGCCTCCCCCAGCACGACGCGCCTCAGCTTCGCGTACAGTCGCATCCCCAAGACCCGCTTGGGCAACGCGAGAACGCCGTTGCGGAGACGCTCGGGGTAGAGGCGGAGCGACAGCCAACGCGACAGGGTCGCCGAGCTGGTGGCCGCGGTCACCCCGAGCCGCGCGACCCCCCAGCGCCCCGCAGCCGTCGGGTTGATCCCGATTGCCGAGGTGAACACCATCGTGTAACCCACCTCCCGCGCCACCTCGACCAGCCGTCGGTCGACGGCGCCGCCCGGCGCGCTCAGCCAGGTGACCGATCGGCCGAGCACATCCTCCAACCGGTGGCGCGAGTCGCGGAGCTCCCGGCGAACCGTGTCGCTGGACACGCCGCTGAGCAAGTGATGAGAAACGCCGTGGGACCCCACCGTGACGAGCGTCGGTTCGAGCTCGCGCAACTGTTCGGGGCGGGCAAAGAACCGCCGTCCGATGTAGTCGGTCGTCACGAACATGAGCAGGGGTATGCGGCGCTCCACCAACGCGGCCGCCGCGCGCGTCACCGCTCCTTCCCAGCCGTCATCGAACGAGAACACCACGCCGGGAAGGCCCGCGGCCCCCGCCGGAGCATCGAGGCAGGCGCTCAGCGCGCCGGCCCCGAGGGGCCGCACGCCGCTGCGCTCCACCAGATCCAAATGCTGGCGAAACCTGCACTCCGACACATGGTAGCGGGTGGCCGACCTGCCGATGCGCCCATACTGGGAAGCGTCCCCAGCATAGACGTCGTGATACAACAGGCAAACGAAACGGCTCGGCATGGGGTCGCGCTTGGAGTCGGCCGGCGTCCCGACCGGCACGCCCTGCTCTGTCGCGATCATGGCCGGTACGCCCAGCACGTCCTGTGCCGCTCTGCGGTCCACGCGTGTGGCGGCGGCGCCACGCTTACGCGCCTGAGCTGGGCTCGCGTCGCGCCGGCCCGGGCCCTGCATCGTCGGACCACGCTAGCTTCCGAGGAGGCGCGTATCGACATGGTGGAACGACTGCCCGTCCGATCAGTCCGGGCGTCCGTCGACTGTATCCCGCTCGGGGAAGCACTGACGACCGTCGCGTCCGAATGGGAGGCATTGCGAGAGCGCTCGCCAGCCGCGTCCCCATTCGCGAGCTGGGCCTGGCATCAGGCGTGGGCGGCGGCGGCGGTGGCGGAGGATCTGGACACCAGCCGCACCGTGCTGCTGCGGGGCGCGACGGGCGCCGTAGAAGCGATTCTCCCGCTCGCCATCCGCAGCACTCCGTTTCGCCGTGAACGGGTCACCGCCCTCACGTGGGCGATCGGCGACGTGGGATGTCCCGATCACCTCGACATCCCCGCCTTGCCCGGGGCGGACTTCGACGCCGTCCTCCCCGTGCTGACGTCGCTGCCGTGGGACGTCGCGATCCTGAGCAATCTGGCACCGGGTTCCGCCAACGCGACGCGGCTCGCCGCGGCGCTGCTGCGCGGCGGCTGTGCGGTTCGCTGGCAGGAGCAGTGGGCCTGTCCCTACATCGAGTTGCCCGGCAGCTGGGAGGAGTACCTCGGGTCGCTGAGCCCCAGCCGACGACAGGCGCTGCGCCGTCGCGAGCGCGCCCTGCATCGCGCGCACCCGGTGACGCTGACGGACTACGACAGCGACACTTTGGACACGGGCTGGCAACACCTGGTCGCGTTACACGCACGACGCTGGGCCGGTGACGGGGGAGGCGTCTTCGCGGATCCCCGCATCGAGCGCCTGCACCGCGCGTTCGCCGCAGAGCTGGCGCGCCGCGAACAGCTGTGGCTGACTACGCTCGACGTGAACGGCGAGCCTACGGCGGCATGGTACGGCTTCGCCGACCGCGACACCGTTTACTTTTACCAGAGCGGACGCGATCCGCGACGCGACGACTTGAGCGTGGGCGCCGTCCTCATGGCGCACATGATCCGTCGCTCGATCGAGCGGGGCTACCGGCGCTTCGACTTCCTGCGCGGCGAGGAGGCGTACAAGCTGCAGTGGACGGCGTTGCGGCGCATGACGGGACAGTTCGTCGCGTTCCGACCTGGCTGGCGGGGTCAGTGGCTCCGCGGCCTCGACTTGGCGAGCCGGTTGTGGGCGCGGCTGCGACCTCGCCGCCGGGGCCACGGTAGCCCGCCTGCACCAGCAGCCGCCTGAGGGCTCCCGCATGTCGCGATCGGTTCTCCTGATCGTCTCTGTCGACACCGAGGAAGACAACTGGCGGCCATGTCGGGATGGCGTGACGGTCGAGAACATTCGTGAACTCCCCCGTCTCGACACGCTGTTTCGGCGGCTCGGGGTGCGCGCGACCTATCTCACGACCTATCAGGTGGCGATCCGCGACTGGGCCGCGGCGACGCTGCGAGAGTTGCATGCCGGTGGCGCGGAACTCGGCGCCCATCTGCACCCGTGGAACACACCCCCGCTCGACGAGCCGCTGCTGGCGCGCAATTCCATGCTCAAGAACCTGCCGGCCGAACTGCAGCGCCGGAAGCTCGAGCGGCTCACGGCCACGTTATGGGAAGCCGTGGGCGCCCGACCCCTCTGCTTCCGCGCCGGCCGCTACGGCATCGGACCCGACACGATCACCGCCTTGATCCAGTGCGGCTACCAGGTCGACACCAGCGTCACGCCGTTCGTCAGTTGGCAGGACGTCGATGACGGGCCGACCTTCGAGGGCGCCTCGCTCGATCCGTATTGCCTGGGAGGAGGAGCCGATGTCCGGATCCCGCAGCCGAGCGGGGCGCTGCTGGAAATTCCCATGTCCACGGGCTACAGCCGGTCACCATTCAGCGTCTGGGGCGCGGTCCACCGCGTATTGGCGGCGCGCGCGCTCCGACCGCTCCACGCGCTGGGGCTCGCGTCCCGCCTCGGCGTGGTCAAGCGGATTCTCCTCAGCCCCGAGACGAGCTCGGTCGCCGACATGGTGACGCTGTCCCGACGCCTGATCGAGGAGGGTCACCGGCACTTGCACGTGTTCTTCCACAGCGCCAGTTTGCGCCCCGGCCTCAGTCCGTTCGCGGCTGACCGGGCGGGGGTGGAGCGCATTTACCGCTCGATCGATGCGTACGTCGAGGACGTGTCGCGGATGGCCACGCTGACCTGCGTCACTGTCTCAGAAGCAGCCGCGCGGCTCGCCGCCGGCGGAGCACCCGAGCCTACCGCAGGCGCGTCGGCGTCGGTCCCGGCCGGTCCCCCCCTCCCGCCCGCCGCGGCCTAGGCGGCGTCGCCCTGCGCCAGCCGGGCGGCGTCCCTGCGTGTCGGCTCCCAGATAGGAGTTCGCTCGCCCCTGACCGCTCGCAGCCAGGCGTGCAAGGCCGCGAGGTTGCCAATCACGAGATAGGCCGGGAGGGCCAGGGCTTTCGGCAGGCGCCGGCCGTCCGGCCAGAACCACCCGAGCGCGGCGATGAGCCCGGCGACGGCAACCAGCCCCACGCCCCAGCGAGCCCAGGACACGGTGCGCGCCAGACACAGCAGCGCGGCGAGCGCGGGGAGACTCACGTGCGGGATGATCCAGCGGCAAATCTTGTGGCTCAGCAAGATCCACGCGAAGACGCCGTGCCGGAACGGGTTCAACAGGCCCTGCTTGAAACGGAGTGTGTGCCATCCCCGCGTGATGGTGCGCACTTTCCGGCGGTACTCGTGCCGCAGCGACGACACGCGGGGAACGGCGCAGACGGCGTCCTCGACGGAGACGGCTCGCAGATTCCGCTCGCGCGCCAGGAGCGCGGCGGCGAAGTCGCGACTCAGCGCCTCGGGGAGGACGCGCTTGTGGAGGGTTGCGTGCACCGCGTGGAAGCAGCCGGCCGCCCCCGGGATTCCCGCGATACGTGTCTCCAGACGCCGCACCCACATGTCGTACCCGACGTACCACGATTCCGCATGGTTGGCGTGCCCGTCCGTTCGCGCTACGCTCACATAGTGGCCGGACGCCACCCCTACCGTGGGGTCGGTGAAGCTGGCGATCAACGGCTTCAAGGCCCCCAGCGCCGGACGCGCCGATGCATCGGTCGTCACGATGATCTGGCCCCGCAAGAGCGGCAGTGCCGCGTTTTCCGCCGCGGTCTTGCCGCTCCGGCGCGGCAGGCGCAGCAGCTCGACACCGCGATCGGCGTACTCCCGCACAATCGCATCCGTGCGATCCGTCGAAGCGTCGGACACCACGAGGATCTGTCGCCGGTCCGCCGGATAGTCGAGTCGCAGCAGGTTATCCAATGTGTCCCGAACGACGGCGTCCTCGTTGTAGACCGGGAGCACGATGCTGATCGTCGGCCATTCCGCCGGGTGAGCCACCGCCGGGCGGCCGCGACGAACCAGGGCCACGAGGCCCAGCAGCAGCGGATAGCCCAGGTAGGTGTAGGCCGCGAACACCAGCGCGGCGGCGAGGAGCCAGAAGCAGAGCGACGTCATCGCACACTCCGGTAGATGCACTCGTATTTCGCGAGCCACGGGGCGGCCGCGAACTCCCGCGCCAATCGCTCGCGCGCTCGCCGCGCGCGGTCCAGCGCCGTTACCGGATCGGCCGCGACGCTGCGAATGGCCCGGGCCAGCGCCGCGGGGTCATCCGGCGCGACCAGCACCGCCTCCCGCTCCGAGACCACGTCGGGGACTCCGCCGACGGTCGTGGCGACGACGGGCGTCTCGGTCGCCATCGCCTCGAACAGCACGATCGGCGTTCCCTCGGTCCGCGAGCTCAGCACGAACACGTCGAACGCCCGGAACAAGCGCCCCGCTGCGGCGACGCTGCCCCGCCACCGCACGCGCGGCTCCAGCCCCAGGCGCGTCGCCGACGTCACCAGCCGCTCCCGCTCCCTTCCGTCGCCCAAGACCGAGACGACCAGCGGCAGGTCGGCGAGCAGCTGCACCGCGGCGAGCAACACGTCCGGGCCCTTCTCCACCGTCAGTCGCCCCACCCAGCCGATGTGGAACTTCCCGTTCGGCACCTCGAGCGCCTGACGCGCGTGGTCGCGCGAAAACGGCGGCGGGTCGTCGGCCGCCCAGGCGTTCTGGACGACGTGGAGCCGGCTAGCGGGCACGCCGGCCCGCGCGAGAGCCCCTGCCAGCGGACGCGACACGGCCACTACGGCGTCGAAGCGGCGGAACGCCCGCCGCTGCAGCCGTTCGTAGACCCAGTTCTTGGCATCGCCTCCGGTGAATCCGTGCACCGTCGTCACGGTCGGCACACCGGCGCGGCGCACCGGCCCGGCGTCCACGACATCCACCCGGTAGCCGTGGGTGTGCACGACGTCGGGGCGAAGGCGACGACACACGTCCACGATCGCCCGGCGCTCGCGCAGATACGCCCGCGGCGGGAAACGCAACGGGACGGCGTCGACCCCGGCTTCTTCCAGCAGCGTGAGAAAGGGATGGCGATCGCGCCCTTCCCCGAGCACCGCGACCACACTCACTCGATGACCACCCCGGCGCTGGCCGGCGGCGAGCGCGTGCACCACTCGTTCGGCTCCCCCGACGTCGCAGGGTGCCACGACGTGGAGCACGGAAAGCCGGTCTGGCGCGGTCACATCAGGTGCTTAGAACAAGCTCCGTGCCTGCAGCGTCGACCAGCGGCTGCTGGGCTGCCTGCTGCGTGCACGCAACGCCTGCGGGGGTGGCAGCTACAGATCGCGCCGTCTCGGGCGCGCGGCCCCCGTCTTGCTCCAGGGCCCGGCGTCTATGTGCGGGATCGTCGGAGTATTTCATGCGGACCCGGCTCATCCGGTCTCCCCTGCCGTAATCCGGGAGATGTGCGACGCGATCCGCCATCGCGGGCCGGACGACGCGGGCGTTCATGTCGAGGGCGGCATCGGCCTCGGCATGCGGCGGCTCAGCATCATCGATCTGGCGGGCGGGCGACAGCCGATCTTCAACGAAGATCGGTCCAAAGTGATCGTCTTCAACGGCGAGATCTACAACTACCGCGAGCTGCGCCGCGGGCTCGTCGCGCGTGGACACCGCTTCTCGACCCAGGGCGACACGGAGACCATTCTCCACTTGTACGAGGAGGAAGGGCCGGAGTGCGTACAGCGGCTGCGCGGCATGTTCGCGTTCGCGATCTGGGACGCGAGCGCGCAGCGCCTGTTTCTCGCCCGCGACCGGTTCGGCATCAAGCCGCTGTACATCGCCACCGCGCCGTGGGGCATCGCGTTCGCGTCGGAGCTGAAGGCGCTGCACGCGGCCGGGCTGGTCGACCGCACGCTCGACTGGGAAGCGCTCGACATGTACCTCCAGCTCGGCTACATCCCCGCGCCCGCGACGCCGTTCCGCGCCGTTCGCAAGCTCGAGCCCGCCCACACCGCAGCCTGGCACGCCCGCAGCGGCCTCACGACACGGCCCTACTGGGATCTGCCGCGGAACCGCGTCGAGGCGCCCGGGAAGGTGGATGGCCAAGTGCTGGAGTGGCTCGACGAGTCGGTGCGGGCGCACCTCGTGAGCGATGTGCCGGTCGCCGCCTTCCTGAGCGGTGGGCTCGACTCCTCCGCGGTCGTCGCGAGCTGGGCCGTCGCGGGCGACGCCCCGCACGCGTTCACGGCGCGCTATCGCGGCTCGGGCGCGGCGCGCGTGGACGAAACGGACCTGGCGCGGCGGCTGGCGACCCGGTACGGCGTGCAGCTCACGGAGGTGGACATCGACCCTCAGGTACGCGACCTGCTCGAGCCCATTACGTACGCCCTCGACGAGCCCCACGCCGACGAGGCCGCGGTGCCGACGTGGCTCCTGTCGCAGGCCGTGGGAGCATCGTACAAGGTCGCCCTCACCGGCATGGGTGGTGATGAGCTGTTCGCGGGCTACCGCCGCCACATCGGTTTGCTGATCGGCGAGCACTACGCCCGCCTCCCTCGCGTGGTGCAGGCCGGGGTGAGCGCGCTCGCGAACCTGCTGCGGGAGCCGACCGATGCTTCGCTCGCGATCGACCGGCTCAAGCGCTTCCTCCGGCCGGGCGACGCGTCCACGCCCGATCGTTTCCTCGGTTACCTCACGAGGTGCCCCGATCGGGCGCGGCGAGCCGTGTACGGCGCCACGCTGCGCGATCAACTCCACGGGACCGCGGCGCGCACGCGGTTCCGCGAGCTGCACGACGCCCACGGCGCCTCAACCGGCCTGGCGCCGGCGCTGTACCTGGATTACAAGACGTATCTCGCGGACAACATCCTGCCGCTGAGCGACCGCTTGTCCATGGCGCACTCGCTCGAGATCCGGGTGCCCCTGGTGGACCACGAGCTCGTGGAGCGCGTGTTCCCCCTTCCCGATCGCGTCAAGATCGGCCTGTGGCAGCGCAAGCGGCTGCTGAAGCGGGCCCTGCGAGGCCGGCTGCCGGAGCAGCATTTTCACGCGCCCAAGCGAGGGTTCGGGGCGCCCACGGCCGAGTGGCTGCGGCATGAGTTGCACGACATGATCGCCGACGAGCTCGCTCCGGGGCGGCTGCGGCGTCTCGGGTACTTCGATCCGGGCGCCGTCGGCACGCTCCTCGAAGATCACTTTGCGCGCCGTCACAACCGGGAGGGCATCCTGTGGGCATTGCTGTGCTTCTCGCTCTGGCACCGCGCGTACCTGGAAGGACCCGGCACGGCCGGCGCGTGCCGCGCTTCGGACGGCGCAGTGGTGGGGGCTCGTTACTCCCCGTCGCCCGCGTAGATCCGCTCATACTCGCGAACCATCGCACCCAGTCCGAAGACCGCTTCCACTCGCGCCCGCGCTGACGCCGCGTCTGCCGCGCGCCGCTCTGGGTTCGCGAGGGCGTCTCGCCAGGCGTTTGCCAGGGCAACGGGATCGCCCGGCGGCACGAGGCGGTGGCGCAGTCCTTCCCCCAGTGCCGCCGGTGAACCGCCGACCGCCGTCACTACGGGGCACACCGCGGTGCTCATCGCTTCCAACAGCCCGACTGAAGTCCCTTCGCTCCAAGAAGACAAGGTGAACACGTCGAAGACGGGGTAGACGTCCTCGACGTCCTTGCGCCACCCCACGAGCCGGATGGCGTCTCCCAGCCCGCGGCGCTCGACCAGCGTCCGTAGCCGGGCGCGCTCGGGACCGTCGCCGACCAGCACGAGGGCGGGGGCGGTCCCGGTGGTCCAACCCGCGCGCAGTGTGGCAAACGCCTCGATCATGACGTCGTATCCCTTGATCGGGTCAAGCCGCCCAATGCTGCCGACGACGGGCGCTCCGACCGGGACACCCAGCTGCTCGCGGATCGAGCCATTGACGGGTCGGGGATGGAAGCGTCCCGGGTCCACGCCGTTGACGATCACGCGAATGCGCGCGGACCGCGGGACCACGGTGTCCATCATCTGGCGCTTGAGCGCGTCGGAAACCGCCACCACGACATCGGTGCGGCGCGCAGCGAGGCCGTCCAGGAATCGGCTGGTCCAGTGATCCGGGTACGGGCGGCCATGATCGGTGTGGACGAGACGCGGGACGCCGGCGGATCTCGCGGCCCGCGACGCTTTGTACCAGACGCCGCTGTGGCTATGCACGACGTCGGGTGCAATCGCGCGGATCGTTCGGATCAGCCCGCCGGGCCAGATCATGGAGAAACGCGGAACCGATCGGAACCGGTGCAGCTCGGCGTACGTGTCCAGCCCCTCGGCGAGCCGGCCGAAGCCACTCAGGGTCAGGATGTGATTCTCGAAGCGCTCGTGGTCGATGAGCCGCACGATGGCACCCACGAGCCGCTCCATGCCGCCGTAGTCCAGCTCGTGGACCATATGCAGGACTCTGAGGCGCGGCTTCATGCGTCGCTCGAGCGGGCGCAGCGCCCGCTCATCGACCGGGGCGACCCAGCCCGCTTGGGAGACGGACGCCCTGCGTCGCGCCGTTCCCGGCGGGAACGGACGGCCCAGGCACTGTCCCTCGAAACGACCCGCGAGCGCCCACCGGAGCCGCGATCTTTCGCAGTCCGAGACACATGCCGAGGAGGGCATACAAGTACGCGGCATACGCTTGAGACAAGAACAGCGCACTCGTCAGGAAACCGGCGAGGGATGCGGTAAGCACCTGTGCCAGCAGCGCCGGCTCGGCTGCGGACCCCCGCCGCACGCGCCAGAGTAGACGGAACGCGCCCCCGAGCACCACCACGAACAAGATCAGCCCGCCGACACCGAGCTCGGCGCCGATCTGGACGAACGAGTTGTGCGCCGTGGTCCATTCGAAGTCCTTGCCGTACCGCCGCCGCGCGCGGGCCTGTGGTGCCAACGTGCCTTCCGCCACCCCGAAGGCCCCAGCCCCGACACCAAACGCGGGACGATCCATCATGTAGCCGATGCCGCGCTTCCAGATCTCGAGCCGGCCCGTCTCGGACTTACCGCTCCAGTTGTAGTCAGACGACGGATGCAGGATCGTCTGAATCCGCTCGAAGTACTTGTCGCTCGCGAGGCTCACCAGCAGGACGGCGAGCACTGCGACCGCGCCCCATCGCATCGCGCGCGAGGCTCCACGAAACCGGAGGAGCAAGTAACCCGACACGGTCACGAACGCCAGAAATCCCCCGCGTGAGCCTGTCTTACCGAGGGTCATCACGAGCAACACAGTCGCCGCGGCCACCAGCGCGCGAGCCCAAAGCCCTGACGGGCGGCGCCACAGGTACAAGGCGAGCGGCAGGGTGCATACGATCAACATGGCCAGGTCGTTAGCGTCGTAGTAGTTCACGGCGACCAACCGACCGTCGCTCCCGATGCGCGAGGTCGCCATGACGACTGCCGAAAACAGCGTGACTCCAAGCATCTGCAGCCACGCGAGCCGCCTCAGGTCGGGCAGCCCGCGAATGCTGGCGGCCACGAGCAGCATCAAGATGACGCTGCGGAGGTAGTCCACCAGCAGGAATTCCACGCTGAGCCGCGGGTACAGGCTCCCCGGAATCGACAAGCCCACGAGCGCCACGATGCCGACCACGGCTCGCACCAGCGGGTGATTGAGCGCGACCAGTCGACGCCGTGGATCGCGGTCCAGCAGGAGCAACCCCACCGCGATGGCGGTGCTCAGGACCGGGACGCCCTTGATGGGGAGGATGGGAAACAGGTCCTGGACGCGCCACACCTGCATCGACACGAGGACCACCAGGACGACTTGCAACGCGTCCCACCGCAGTCGCTCCGGCGGCCCGGCCGTCGGGGTGCCGGTGCTGACAGCTCCACTCCCTCGAGCGCTCATTGTGGCATCCAGCCGCCTGCAAGACGTGGGCTCGCGGCTACCCGGTCGAGGACACGCGACATTTTGGTGCCGTGCGGAGCCCGGAGGAAGTCCCTAACCGCGGCCACGCATGTGGCGTCGATGCCGCATATGCACGCCGTGAGGGGGCGCGCGACGCTCGGATTCCGCTACCTAACTCGTTTCGCCTGGCGCACATAAGGACGTCCCGCCCGATCCGCTCGGGGCAGCCCGGCTCTTGCTAGCTACGGCGCCGCAAGCATCCAGAGGCGCATGAATGGCAATCGAGACTGAGAAGCCCGCGGCCCCAGCAACGCCGCTGCGTCGCGTCGGTCGCGACACGGTGATCTACGGCAGCGCCATTCTGCTGACCAAGCTGGCCTCGTTCGTGATGCTGCCAATCTACACCCGCTACCTGACGCCGGCCGACTATGGCACACTGCAGTTGATCACGACGACGCTCGACGTAATCGAGATTTTCGCGGGAGCCCGTCTCGTAACCGGCATCTTTTACTTCTTTCACAAAGTCGACACGGAGCGCGATCGTCGCAAGGTCCTCTCGTCCACGTTCGCAGTCTTGGCCGCGTCATACTTGACGGCCGGTGCCGCAGCGTACGCCGGTGCCTCCTTCCTCGCGCGGCTCGTGTTCGGCGGCGCCGGCGACCCGACACTGCTCCAAATCGCGGCCGTCAGCCTCGCAAGCAATGCCATGCTCGTCGTGCCGATGGCGTACCTCCAGGTCGCGGGCCAGTCGATCCGTTTCGTAGCCGTTGGCCTCAGCCGACTTGTGCTGCAGGTGACCTTCAACCTGTTCTTCCTGGTGGTGTTGCACCTCGGCGTGAAGGCGGTCCTCCTGAGCACGATGATCACGAATCTGATGGTTGGCGCCGTCCTGCTCGCGTACTTCCTCGGTCACGTGGGGCTGGGGATGTCCGGGCCGGCTACACGGGCGTTGTTGCGTTTCGGACTGCCGCTCGTGGCCGTGAACGTCGCCACGTTCATCAGCACCTTTGGCGACCGCTACTTCCTCCAGGCGGCAGCCGACACGACCGTGGTCGGCATCTACTCGCTGGCGTATCAATTCGGGTTTCTCCTGGCCATGGTCGGCTATGTCCCGTTCAACACCGTGTGGGAGCCGACGCGCTTCGCTATCGCCAAGCGTCCGGATCGGGACGACGTGTACGCCAGGGGGTTCGTGTACTTCAATGTGCTGCTGCTGAGTGCGGCGGTCGTCTTTGCGCTGTTCGTCGCCACCGTGCTGCGCATCATGGCCGCGCCGTCCTACTGGAGCGCCGCCGACCTCGTCCCCGTCATCCTGATCGCGTATGTCCTGCAAGGATGGACCGAGATTCACAACCTGGGGATCATGATGCAGGAGCGCACTGAGCTGCTCACGTGGGCGAACTGGGCGGCTGCGCTCGTCGCCGTGGTCGGCTATGCGTGGCTGATCCCGAGATACCTCGGCATGGGCGCAGCGGTCGCGACGGTGCTCGCCTTCGGCGTGCGCGAGGTCCTCGTGTACGTCTGGTCCCAACGCCTCTGGCCGGTGCGCTATCGGTGGGCGCCGGTGCTCCGATTGACGACCGTCGCGCTCCTGGTCTGCGTCGCCCGAACCCTTGTGCCCGAGGGCGGCATGCTCCACTCCGTCGCCTGGAGCCTGGGGCTCCTCGCCGTGTATGGCGTCGGGCTGCTCTACGCAGGCGTGCTCTCCAAGGACGAGCGGGAGGTAGTGTACGGTGCGTTGCGCTCGCCGCGCACCGCCTTTCTCAGATTCGTCGCGGGGTCCTAGCCCGCCCGCCTAACACCCGATCCGCTGCGTCGAGACCACGAGATTGTCGAAGTAACGCTCCTCGGGTTGGACGGCCCCGGCGTTCCAGTAGTTCTCGACGAAGAGCGCGTTGATACCGTAGGCGGTGAACCCGCCGACCCAGTTCAGGCTCGTTTTCTGCGCATCGGGCGTTCCGTTGATCCACAATTCGAACACCCCGTTGGATTGGCCCGGGTCGTTGAGTCGGGCGTGCGCTTCGACGCAGTACCAGCGACCAGCCGCGGAATCGGCGAACACCGGCCGCGTGCCGCGCGTGTAGCCCAGCCAGCGGAGATGGTCGAAATCGTTGTACTTGGTGGTGCGGAGCGCACCGACCTGATCTGCCCCGGAGGCTGGATCGAGGGCGAGGTAATCCTGCTCCGCTCGCTGCGCGTTACCGCTCCACACGTGCGCGGCCATCGCCTCCGCCCAGTCGCCGGAAGCAAAACTGATGGCGCGAGTCAGTTTGTCCGCGCCCCCGCCGCGCCAGCCCGGCTGCAGTCTCACGAAGATCCGCCAGTACAGGTCGCGGTAGACCGCCACCCCGGCGTCCACGGGCCTGAAAAACGCCTGCGGCGTCCTCCCCATCGCCAGGTGCAGGGCGCCGGCACCGACGCGGCCCGCGGAGTCCCACCGGGCCCGCATCCCAAACGAGCCGCCGACGCCCGTCTCCGGCGCGCGGCCAAACCGACCGCCCGCGCTGTCGTACTCGAAATACCTGCTCATGCGGTCCTGCTCGAAGTCGTCGCACCAGATCCAGGCCGCGCGCGGCGTGGCGCATTCGGTCACGAGCGATGAACGTGGGTCAGCGCCCCGCTGCGCCAGGCGCGTGGGCGGCGGGAGGACCGTGAGGGCCGCGGAGGCGGAGGCGACGAGCACGGCCGCCGGGCCCCACAGACGAGCCAGGGCACGATGCTCCCCCTGGGGCGAGCGATCCGGCCGCATCACGTCAGGTGGGCTCGAGCGGCCTGCTGGCTGGGGCGTCACCGAACGCACGGGTCCAGCGCAGGCGCCAGCGGCTGAGATCACACCCGTGCGTCCAGGCCTTCCACCCGAGGTCGTCGTGGTCACCCCCGATGTCGATGCGCCGGACGTGCATGAGATCAGCAGGAGGGTGATTCTCGCCACCGAAGTTGGAGAGGCACGCCACGTAGCCCGCTTCCCGAACCAGTGACCGTCCGTCCTCCCGGATATCGCCCGGCCCCCCGAAGGGGTACGCCAGTGCCACCACATGCTGCCCCAGCGAGCCTCGAATGGTGGCCACGGGCTCGAACACCTCGCGCCGCAGCGTTTCGCCGTCGCACTGGGCCAATCGCGCGTGGCTGACGGTGTGCGCGCCCACGCTCCAGCCCTCCTCGCACAGCGTCCGCAGCTCGTCCCAGCCCATGAGGTCGAGGTACGGACGCACGGGGCTCGCGTCGTCATGCGCCAATCGCTCGTCGGTCCCGACCAATCCGGTGCACACGAAGGCGCACGCCGGTACGTCATGCTTGGCGAGGATCGGCCGGGCGACGTCCCACACGCTCCGGTAGCCGTCATCGAAGGCGAGCGCCGCCAGCGGATGGCGCAGGCGGGCACCGTCGCGGAGCGCTCCTAACGCCCGCTCGAGGCTCACCACCTCGTGATGCCGGCGTAGGTACGCTACCTGGCGGCGGAACACGTCGGGCGCGACCGTCAGGCCGTCCCGGCACAGGTCCGTCACCCGGTGGAAGGTGAACACCCGGACGGGATGGCGGCGCCGCAGCGTTCTGATGAGGTCGCGGACTGGACGGTACAGCAGCAGCCAGGCGAGCATGGCCGCCCCTTTGGCCATGCCGCGCACATCGCGGATCTCCCTGCGCCACCGCCGCAACGTCAGCCGGCCGGCGAGGATGGCGCGCTGCTTCACGGTTGGAAACCGGAAGGTCCGTCCGCCGGGGGACTGCGGCGCGGCAGTCGGTGCGCCCCTGGCAACGTGCTTCAGGGCCGCCGTGAGCGCGCGGCGACCGAGCTCGACGGCTCGCGCCTCCACCCGGGCCAAGCTGTCGCTCTCGTAGATCGGTGCCTCCGCCGCCACGACCACGGGGCCTGTGTCCAAACCCTCATCGACCCAATGTACGGTGGCCCCGATGCGGCGGGCGTCCGTATACAGCTCCCAGAAGCCCGGCGGCGCGCCGCGGTACTCGGGAACCCGGCCCAGGTGCAGGTTCAGGGTCCCGAGCTTCGGGATCTTGAACAGGGGCGGACGCAGGACCGGCGCTCCGATCGATAGGCCGAGGTCGGGCCGCCACTGCCGGACGCGCTCGAGCAGCGGGGCGGCCTGCAGATCCGGCGACTCCACGATGTCAGTCGGCACCGCCGGACCGTGGTACGGCTCGGGCGGACGCGACGGCACGAGACGTCGCATCAGCGACACGGCCAGCAAGCCGGCGCGATACGGGATGAAGATCAGTCCGTGCTTCGCGAGGTTCCGGCGCAGACGGCGCAGCACATCTCGCGGACGACGGGTGACACGCCGCCGACACACCAGCACCGCCGTCAGCCCTGGTGTCTCCATGACGATCCGCCACCACGGGGTCCGCTCGAGGTCTGGATCCGCGGTGAACACGACGATGCGCACGAGCGAAGGCTCCTGAGAAGGTGAGCGACCGCTGCGGTCAGTGGGCCGGCACGAGGGCCGCCCGCCCGGTTGCCGGCGCCAGGCGCGCCACGACCAGCGGCTCGACCAAGCGCTCGAGCACGTCGTGCCCCTGGGGAGTCAGGTGGGGGTCCACGGTTCCATAGAGCCGGCCGCCACTCCGCTGCAGCTGCAGGAAGCCCGGGAGCGCATCGAACACATCGAGCCGATAGGCGCGCATGGCTTGCGCCAACACGCGGTTCGGCTGGTCGAGATCCACCGCGGAGGGATCAATCTTGAAACCCTTGAGCGCCTGATAGAACGCCGCAGTGTCCACCTGAAACGGCGCCGGGATCAAAACGAACAGGGTCGGGACCTTCACCTTGCCGGCCTGCGCGAGATCTCTGATGTCGCGGCAGATCTGGGCCGTGACCGACCAATCAGGTGCGTCCGCCTGGCTCCGCAACAGATCCGCGGGGAATTCCGTCGCGGTCAACCCCAGGCGCATCAGCACGGTTTCCGTGCGCTTCTTCAAGAAAATGAACAGCTGCGAGCGCGCTTTGAGGAAGTCGTTGACCGGGTAAAGGAGGGCGTCGACGAACTCCCGGTAGGCAAGGCGACGCGGCACGCGCAGCGGGTGAATCTGCACCTCAACGGGCGGCCCCGCCGGGTAGCGCTCGATGCGGCGCGGCACGACGTCGTTCCCGAGGTACACCGAGACCACCACCAGGTCGAAGGGTTCTCGACCGAGCTCGCGTCGCGCCTCCATGAGATACTGGGGTGGGTCCCAGCCGCCCACGCCGGTGTTCCGGATCGCGACGGGCGCGCCCAGGCGCGCCGCCACGCGCGCCTCCAACAGCCCTGCCAGGCTTTGTTCGTACTCCACCTGGAACGCTTCCATGAAAGAATCGCCCAGCAGCAGAATGCGTCGCTTCCCCTCCGTCCGCCCTGCGGCGCCGACACGGAATCCGTCGCGGTCGGTGAGCACGCGAACCGTGCGCTCGCCAGTATTGATTGTCGTGTTCACATCGGGGCGGTGCCCCCACCCCAGCGTATCCAGCCCGCGCCAGATGTCCGGGCGCTTTATCACGAGCTGCTGCGGCGCGACGAGGCGCACGACCAGTTCCGCCAAGCCGGCCGCCAGGCCCAGCGACACGCATGCGATCACGAGGTTACCCGTGAGGGCGATCAGCGTCACCCGGCGCGGCCGCGCGGCGTCACGTATCGAAGGGATTGCCGAGCCGGTCGCAGCGAAGGGGTCCGCGGTCATGTTGACGGCGTGACGCAACGGACGTGCCCCGCGGTCTTTACGCCGCAAGCGATCGCCCCTGCGATCTCGCCGGCTGGCCGTAGCAGCATGTGTCGCGGCGTCGCCACACGAATGGCCTCAAACGGCCGGTCGGCAAGCGTGCGCACCGACCGATCAAATGGCACCCGCCACTGGCACCCGCCATGCGGTAGCGCGGAGCGACCATGGCCCCCCACTACATCCTTGGCGTCTCCGCCTTCTACCACGACAGCGCCGCCTGCCTCCTGCGGGACGGCGAAATCGTCGCAGCCGCGCAAGAGGAGCGCTTCACTCGCAAGAAGGGGGACGCGTCGTTTCCGCTCCAGGCCGCCCGGTATTGCCTCCAGGCCGCGGGCGGGATCGCGGCCTCCGACCTCGCCTTCGTCGGGTTTTACGACAAGCCCCTTCTCAAGTTCGAGCGGATACTCGAGACGTACCTCGGCGTCGCACCGCGCGGGTTCGCACAGTTTCGGATGGCCGGCCCGTTGTGGATGAAGGAAAAACTGTTCCTGGACCGGGAAATCCGACGCGCGCTCGGCTACGACGGCGAGTTGCTCTACGCGGAGCACCACGAGTCCCATGCCGCGAGCGCCTTCTTCCCTTCGCCGTTCGAGGAGGCGGCGATCCTCACCGTCGACGGCGTCGGCGAATGGGCGACCGCCGCCTACGGCGTCGGCCGCGGCAACGACTTCGAGTTGCTGCAAGAGCTGCATTGGCCCGATTCCCTCGGCCTCTTGTACTCGGCCTTCACGTACTTCACGGGCTTCAAGGTGAATTCGGGCGAGTACAAGGTGATGGGGTTGGCGCCCTATGGCGAGCCCAAATACGTGGATGTGATCTACCGCGAGATCGTGCACGTGCGAGAGGACGGCTCGTTCACCCTCAACCAAAAATACTTCGAATACTTGACCGGTCTCACCATGACCAACGGTGCGTTCGCCGAATTGTTCGGTGGACCACCCCGGATGCCGGAGTCCAAGCTCACCCAACGCGAGATGGACATCGCCAAGTCGATCCAGGTCGTGTGCGAGGACATCATGCTCCGTATGGCCCGAACCGTGCACCGCGAGACCGGCATGGACAACCTGTGCCTGGCCGGCGGTGTGGCGCTCAATTGCGTCGCGAACGGACGCATCCTGCGGGAAGGCCCGTTCAAGCGCCTGTGGATCCAGCCCGCCGCCGGCGACGCGGGCGGCGCGCTGGGCGTGGCCCAGCTCATTTGGCACCGCTACGGCGGCGGCGCGCGCCGCGTGCGACCCGGCCGGGACGCGATGCAGGGCGCCTACCTCGGCCCGGAGTTCGCGTCGCAGGAAATTGCGGCATACCTCGATTCGGTTGGCGCCACGTACGAGCGGCTCGATGGGGACTGCCTGCGGCAGCGCGTGGCCCAGCTGCTGGCCCAGGAGAAGGTGGTGGGGTGGTTTAACGGGCGCATGGAGTTCGGGCCGCGGGCGCTCGGGGCGCGCAGCATTCTGGGCGACCCGCGCAGCCCGCGCATGCAGGCTCAGATGAATCTCAAGATCAAGTTCCGCGAAGGGTTCCGGCCGTTCGCGCCGAGCGTGCTCCGGGAGCGAGTCGCCGACTACTTTGAGCTGGATTGCGATTCACCCTACATGTTGCTGGTGGCGCCCGTCAAGCAGCAGCGACAAATCGCAATGACCCCGGAGCAGCGACGGCTCTGGGGCATCGAGCAGCTCAACGTGCCGCGGTCCGACATTCCGGCCGTGACCCACATCGACTATTCGGCGCGCATCCAGACGGTGAGCCGGGACACGAATCCGGACTACTACGACCTGATCACGGAGTTCGAGCGGTTGACGGGGTGTGCGGCGCTCGTGAACACGTCTTTCAACGTTCGCGGCGAACCGATCGTGTGCACGCCGGCCGATGCGTATCGCTGTTTCATGCGGACGCACATCGACTACCTCGTGCTGGGATCCTTCCTCGTGGACAAGGCACGCCAACCGGCGTGGCAGGAGCAGGGAGATTGGCGCAGCGAGTTCCAGCTGGATTGAGCGACGGTGTCGCCGGTTGGTTCGGCCTCGCGGCCTGGCGCCGGCTCCTGGGTCGCGAGCGGGCGCGTCGACGCATGCTGGCCACACGCGTCGCACTCATCCTGATCGCGTCCGAGGGCGCCTCGCTGCTCACGATTCGGCTCACCCGGCCCCTCCAACGCGACGAGATACGCACAACGCGCGACATTTTCGGTGAGCAATCGGCGCGCATCCGGCGTCTCCTCGCGCCTGCTCCCTCCGACGTGGTCGCGCTCGATCCGCTCCTGGGTTGGCGCTATGTCGCGGGTCACCAAGACGCCTGGAACACGATCAGCGCGCAGGGCCTCCGGAGCTCGCGCTCGTACACCGCCACCCCCGGGGCCGGCGTCGTTCGCGTCGCGGCGTTCGGAGACTCCTTCGTGTACGGCAGCGAGGTACCCGATTCCGCCGCCTGGCCCCGCGTGATCGAGCGCGCATTCCCGCGAGTGGAGGTGTTGAACTACGGAGTCGGCGGGTACGGCGTCGATCAGGCGTATCTGCGGTTTCGCGCGGAGGGCGCCGCGCTGGCGCCCCGCCTCGTGATCATCGGCTTCGCGACGGACGATCTGCGCCGCGTGGACAACGTCTACCGCCGGTTCATCTCGAACCGCGAGTACCCGTTGGTCAAACCGCGCTTCGCGTTCGACGCCCGAGGCGAGCTGGTGCTGCTGCCCAATCCCCTGCCGCGCCCCGCGGACTACGCGCGCTACCTGCGGTCCCCGGCGAGCATCACCGAGCTCGGGGCGAACGACGACTGGTATCGCGCGGCGATCTACGAGGATCCGCTGTACGACTACTCGGCGACGGTTCGGCTGCTGACTAACGTGTGGGTGGGTTTGCGAGATCGCTTTCTGTGGCACAACCGCCTGTTCCGCCACGGCGCGTTCAACCCGTCGTGCACCGCCTTCCAGATCCAGATGGCGCTCTTCGTCGACTTCGTCGCGGCCGTGGAGCGCGTGGGTGCGCGTCCCCTCGTCGTCATCTTCCCGGACGAGAAAGCCGTCGCGCAAGCCCGCCGGGGGAGCCGCGCCGTACTCGCCACGCTGGTGGAGCGGCTCGCGGAGCGCGGCATCGATTACGTGGACTTGACGCGGGCATTCGTGCTGGCGGTCACGCCGCCGCAGAGCGCCGGCGGACTCCACGGCTGGTTCCTGCCGGGCGGGCACTACTCGGCTGCCGGCAACCGCGTCGTCGCGCAAGCCTTGGGTCCGGAGATCCTCGCCCGAGCCACGCCGGCGACGACCCCGGGGACCCGCGCGCCCGCAAGACCCGGAAGTGCGCCGTGACCCTCGAGAACAGCACCGCCGCGCGGCTGAGTCCGCGCGAAGGACGACGCTTCGGCCTCACGCTGGGTGCGGCCTTCCTGGCGCTGGCCGGCGTGGCAGCGTGGCGCGGGCACCCCCTAGAGGCGCGCGCCTTCGCGGCGCTGGGCTCCGGGTCGGTTGCGCTGGCGCTGCTGATTCCGACGCGGCTCGGTCCCGTGCGCCGAGCCTGGATGGCGTTCGGTGAGGCCATGTCCAAAGTGACGACGCCGCTCTTCTTGGGGGTGGTCTATTTCGGGCTCTTGACGCCGATGGGCCTGCTGCGGCGACTCGCCAGTCGCCCGAAGCTCGTGCGCCCGGCATCTGCTCGGAGCTGCTGGGTGCCCCGCGCATCGGGCGCCCGGAGACGGATCGACATGGAACGGCAATTTTAGAGACGGAGGGATCAACTCATGAGTCGAGCAAGTCTCGCGCGCGAGTTCTGGGCCTTCATGCGCGTCCGCAAGAAGTGGTGGCTACTCCCCATCATCGCGGTCATGCTGCTGGTGGGTGCACTGCTCGTGTTCGCTCAAGGCTCGGTGCTGGCGCCGTTCATCTATACGATCTTCTGATCGAGGTCCGCCCCGGTGGCTAACGTCCCGCGGGCATGAACCAGGGCGGCGCTCTGGTCGTCCGAGCGAGCGATTTCCCGCACTTCCCGCCAGCCGCCCTGCGCCAGGGCCAACTGGACTCGCGCGTCGGCCGCAACGGGATAGAGGAGGTAGGCGTCGCCCTCCGCGCGCAGCACCCGCCGCAGCTCCCGGCACAACACCGTGGGATCCTGTCCCAGCCCGGGCGCGAACGTCGCGACTACGCGATCAAAGTCCCGATCCGGGACGGGCAAGTCTTGACCGTCCCAGCGCTGGAACTCGAGCTTGCCAGGAACCTCTCGTAGCTGCTTCGCCAGCTCGACATCGGCGGCCGACGTGTCCAGTCCGCACACATAGGCCCGCACGGCGCGGCGCCAGGCTTCCTCCACGATCCAGCCGTCGCCGCACTGCACGAACAGGACGCGGTCCCACGCCTGGACCTTGATGTGGTCCAGCACGAGCAGATCCAAGGCGCGGCGAACGCCGATATCGAGGGTCGCACCGGTCAGGGGGTTTGCGGTCACGCCCGCCGATGTCGCAATGCCTGTGCCCACGCGCATTGGGAGGAGCTCGGGCGAGCCCTTGTTGCGGCCCTTCAACAGGTGTCGGAGATGCCCCGTCGGCGAGGGGTGGTCCTTGTGCCCGCCCGTCAGGGGCTGGGTGTCGCCGGGCCGATGGGGTAGTTTGTCGCCTGCGCGAACAACGTGTAGACCGTGTAGGCGCCAATCCCGTTCTGCAGATAGACCGCCCCGTCCCAAAGCACCAGCCCCTCCGGGGACCCGTTGGTCGCACCGATGTAGCTCCGACACGGGCTGTCCATCACCTTGATGGCGTTCACCCACACGGCCACCGTCCCGCAGTTCTGCTGCGTGTAGCGATGGTAGCGGTAGACGACGTCGTATACGCTACCTTCCCGCACCGAAGGGAACGTGTTGGGCCACACATAGGGCCGGCTGTCCACATTCCACAGTTCCGCCTCACTGTAAATCCCGATGTCCCCGGCGCCGCACGGACCGATGCCCGACATCACCCAGCCGTTCCACGCGTTCCCCGCCTGGCCATAGACCGACTTGTGCACCTTGAACTGCGCGCCGTTGTTCAAGCCCGTGCACGCCGTGCCGCCGATCGCGGCCGCTGCGCCTGACCCCAAGACGAACCGTACCTCCTCGAACAGGTCATGATCCAGTGACGGATCACGCGGGCTGCCGGCCAGGCGCGCTCGGCCAAACCATGCCTGCAGCGCCGCCGCGCCCGTGCCTCCCGGGATCGTGCACTGCATGGAATACGCGCTGCCCGAATCGGTGTAGGCGTTGCTGCGCGTGCAACTCCCGCCGCCGCTGGCGTGAACATCCAGCGGGCCGGTGGTCCCATCGTCGAAGCTCGTGCGATAGTACACCACCCGTTCGGGCGGCGGGTTATGTCGCTGGTCCGGCGACATGCATTGCGGGCCAGTCGCGCCGCCGCAGGGAAGGCACGCGGTCATCAGAGTGCTCGCCGCCACGGCGATCGTGGCGAACTCGACGAGGACCGCCACGTGGACTCTCGTGCACCACCGAGTCATGCTGAGAGATGCCCCGTTCAGTCGACCACATCTTGTACACCGCTCACTTCCTGGGTTCGGGGTTGCAGGTCTTCACCGTGTTGCATCTGTTCAACATCGGCGCAGCGAGCGCCACAGGGCCGCGTCACGGGCTCGCGACGTCACGTGTATTTCCGTTCACCGACTCGCGGTGCCGGCACCGATCGGGTAGTTGGTCGCTTGGGCGAACAAGTTGTAGACCGAGTAGCTGCCCAAGCCGCTCTGCAGATACACGGCGCCGTCCCAGAACAGCAGGCCC
>Ga0209234_1000015_pt1 | contig 43808 bp, 32 predicted proteins | sample GraSoi013_1_20cm_2_FD_185816 | JGI IMG/M metagenome (GOLD analysis project Ga0209234, IMG submission 185816) | Grasslands soil microbial communities from the Angelo Coastal Reserve, California, USA - Sample 08_20_2013_1_20cm (SPAdes) (version 2) | ecosystem: Environmental > Terrestrial > Soil >... | reverse complement strand
TGAAGGCGTCCGGGCTGTGCTCACGCTGATGGGGCCCGCCGTGATCGCCGCCAGCGCCGTGCAGGTGAACGTGCTCATCAACAGCGGATTTGCGGCCAGCCTTGGCAACGGTCCGGTGAGTTGGTTGAACATTGCATTTCGCCTGATGCAGTTGCCGCTCGGAATTTTCGGCGTCGCGATTGGTACAGTTACGCTTCCGCTGGTATCGAAAAGCGCGGCCGTTGGTAACGTGGACGAGTTCCGCGCGATTCTCGCTCGTGGGATCAGGCTCGCATTTTTGCTTACCATTCCATCGGCGATTGGATTGGCGATGTTTGCGTCGCCGATCATCAGCGTGATCTACCAGCACGGACGGTTTAACGAACAAATGACGCGCGAGACTGCCGGCGCACTGGAATTTTACGCAGTCGGGCTTGTTTCCTATGCGGTCCTGAAGGTGTTAACGCCTGCGTTTTATGCGATCGGCAAACGCAACACGCCAATGATCATCAGTTTCTTTGCGATCGGCGCGAATCTTTTTCTGAACTGGCTTTTCACATTTCGGCTCGGGTGGGGACATCGTGGTCTGGCATTTTCGACGAGCCTCGTCGCGACGATCAATTTCCTGTTGCTTTACGCGTTAATGCGACGCCATGTGCGCAGGCTGGAAACGCGGCAGCTGCTAGTTGGTCTCGGAAAAATGTGTCTTGCCGGGACCGTGCTGGCATTGGTCTCCTGGGCGGCAAATTACTGGTGGCTTGGTGCCTGGGCGCACTTGCGCTTTCTTCCAAAGTTATGTGAGCTGCTGGTCGCGATCGCGGTCGGTGCAGCGGCATTCTTTGGCTGCGCTTACTTGTTGCGCGTGAGCGAAATGCAGGACATTGCCGATGTTTTTCGGAGGCGATTTTGGTAATTGCGAATTATCGGAGAGCCTCATCGAGGTCCTCGATTAGATCGTCGGCATTTTCGAGGCCGATCGATAACCGCAAGAGGCCTTCAGGCGAAGTTGTTCCTGCGCCTTCGATCGATGCGCGATGCTCAATCAAGCTTTCAACTCCGCCGAGACTGGTCGCGCGAGTGAAGATTTTTGTTTTAGCGGCGACTGACATTGCAGCGTCCCGTCCATCCTTGACCTCAAGCGAAAGCATCCCACCGAACATCGACATCTGCTTTGTAGCGGTCTCATGTCCGGGATGTGACTTCAATCCGGGGTAGTGGACACGCGCAACTTTTTGGTGTTCGGAAAGGAAATCGGCGACTTTCATGGCGTTCTCCGAATGCGCGCGCATTCGCCACGGCAGCGTGCGCATTCCACGCAAAATCAGCCAGCAGTCGAAAGGCGAGGGGACAGCGCCGCCCTCGTATTGAATACTGCGGATACGTTGGAAAAAATCATTTTCAACGTTGGTGACGACGATTCCTCCAAGCACGTCACAATGACCGCCGAAATATTTTGTCGTCGAATGCAGGACTAGATCCGCACCCAAGTCGAATGGGCGCTGCAGCGTTGGCACCCAGGTGTTATCACAAACGCAGATCGCACCCGCTCGGTGGACGATCTGCGCAACAGCGGCAAGATCGACAATTTTCAACAGCGGATTTGATGGCGTTTCCATCCAGGCCAGCTTTGTCTTTGGGCGCAGTGCTTTTTCAACGGCACGAAGGTCGCTCATATCGACGAAGCTGACGTCGAGTCCCCAGCGCAGGAACATTTCGCGCAGTAATCGCGACGTTCCGTAGTAGGCATCGACGTGCGCGAGAACATGATCGCCCGGCGCAAGCGCCTGAAAGATGGACATGCTTGCTCCGGTTCCGGAGGCGAAAGCTGCCGCCGCCGGGCCGCCTTCGAGCGCGCTGATTCCCTGCTCGAGCGCCTGGCGGTTTGGATTGTTGTTGCGCGTGTACATGAACCCGCGCGAATACGTGCCCTCGGGGTCGCGCTCGAACGTGGTTGAAAGATGAATCGGCGACGAAACTGCGCCAGTCGCCGGATCAATGATATGGCCCGCATGAACAGCTAGCGTTTCAATTTTCATTGTAGTTGATTTTTCGAACGGACGCTACGGGTTGCAAATGAGATTGTCGATCTTATGGTGTTGCGGCTTTTCGGGGTTGACTTACGAATGCTTTCGGAGTTGACCCGCGAAAGCTTTCGGGGTTGACGGCTCTATTTGCCCAGCGCAAATAGCAACCTGCATTTGGCGACCGACAGGTCTAGCGTGTTTATTTCATGAGTATTTACGACGACGACGTGTTTCGAATGGCGTGCGACCAATTTCAGGTCATCGCCGATTATTTGAGCATCAATAAGAACGATCGCGAGCGCCTGATGTATCCAAAGCGCGCCATCGCTGTGACGCTGCCTGTGCATATGGACGATGGCAGCACGAGAACGTTCCAAGGCTACCGCGTCCAGCATCACTTGACTCTGGGTCCAACAAAAGGCGGGACGCGCTTCGCTCCATCTCTGTCCATGGGCGAAACGGCGGCACTGGCCATGTGGATGAGTTGGAAATGTGCGCTGTCCAATTTGCCGTATGGCGGAGCAAAAGGCGGAGTCACCGTGGACCCTGCGAAATTATCACGGACGGAATTGGAACGGGTTTCACGCCGTTACATGCAGGAGATGATTCCGTTTGTCGGGCCACACACCGACATCATGGGTCCTGACATGGGCACGAACGAACAAGTCATGGCGTGGTTCATGGACACCTATTCGGTGCATCAAGGTTATTCGGTGAGTGAAATCGTGACCGGCAAACCGGTCGCTATCGGCGGAACGGAAGGCCGCCGGGAAGCAACAGGGCGCGGCGTCGTTTACCTGGTCGAGCGCGCGATGAATATGTTGAAAATGGATCCCGAAAAATGTACGGCGATCGTGCAGGGATTCGGCAACGTTGGATCAGTGGCCGCTCTTTCCCTCGCCTACAAGAGTGGGGTCAAAGTTATTGGTATTAGCGACGCACACGCGGCGATCTACAATCCGAAAGGAATAGATATTCAAGCCGCCGAACAGCACGTTTTTAAGAAAGGGACTTTGCGGGCGTTCGCCCAGGATAATCATGTCGATCCAAACGAACTCCTCACGATGCCGTGCGATATCCTGGTGCCGGCAGCAGTCGATCGCGTAATTAACGGAAAGAACGCCGGGCAACTCAAATGCCGAATCCTCGCCGAAGCCGCTAATGGGCCGACCACTCCGGAGGCGGATCTGATCCTGGAAAAACGGTGGGACGAAATCTTTGTAATCCCTGACATTTTATGCAACGCCGGCGGCGTAATTGTTTCTTACTTTGAGTGGGTGCAGGGTCTGCAATCCTATCTGTGGACGGAAATGGAAGTGACCGACAAGCTTTTCCGCATCCTGGAGCATTCATTCGCCCAGGTGATCAAACGCGCCAAAGCGCACAAAATTTCTCATCGCACCGCGGCCATGGCAATCGGCGTCGAGCGTGTCCTCAAGGCTAAGAAGATGCGCGGCCTGTTTCCGTGAGACGCGATGAAGTTTTCGCATACTGAAGATCAGCGAGAAAATCAGCATCTCGATATCCTGACCGATGAGGAGAACGGCATGCGGATTGTCGTTTCCCGTCTGGGTGCGGAATTAGTCAGTCTTGCCAGAGTTAACGAAACTGGCGAGTGGACCGGTTTTCTTTATCGCGACAACGACCTATCGGCGCCGTCTCAGGGGTGGGCGAATCATGCGACGGTGATGGGTTACTATCTCCATCGGCTTAAAGACGGACGCAGTTTGTACCGCGGACGTGAAATCAAGGGCGGGAATCACGGTTTCCTCCGCTCCAAAACATGGCACTTCGCCGGAACTTCTCTTCAGGGAAGCGGCGCCTCACTGGAATATCGGATAACGCCGAATGATTTCTCGGCAGATGAATATCCGCTGAATGTCAGTGTGACCGTGACCTACAGGATCGACGCGAACAAAGTGGTCACGCTTTTCGAGTTTCGAAACGACGAGCCTGAACTGGATGCGCACGTTTCTTTTGGATTGCATCCGGGATTCGCGGCGACCTCGTTCGAAAGCTTCCACCTTCAAATGCCCAGAGGACTTTACCGCCGTCACTTTTCGCCGGGAAATTATCTTTCCGAACAGACGCGCGATATCGAGTTCGCCGGTGGCGAAATGCCGTTTTCAAAAACGGAACTGCCCGGCTCCATCATTCTCGAGCTTCTCGACGTTCCGAGGCGTCAATTTTCCTATGTTGATCCGCCCAGCGGCCGTTGGGTCATCGTCGATTTAACGGGCGTTCCTTATCTGACTTTGTGGTCGGATGGCGGCCCATTCCTCTGCATCGAACCATGCTGGGGACTCACTGACCATCATCAACAGCGGGCCTTTGAAAATAAGGAAGGAATCCAAACAATCGCACCCGGCCGCATACTGCGTGCGTCGTTCGGCATGGCCCCGGAACTTGCCTCCTGCGATTAGCCAGATAATTGACGATTGATGACGGACCACAGATTCGCCATGCGAGATTCAAGATCCGAGAGTCGTGATTCGAGATTCGTGACTCGGTACCGAATTACGATGTGACGATTCAACAAATTACTCAGCCCATGCCAGTTGATTCACTTCGCGCTTTGCTCGCCCACTCAATCGATTATGCGGGAATGTTTCCGCCCTGTAATCTCGGGCTCGAACCAGCGTTGAAAAATCAGGCTGAATATGTCCGCTCTCCGGACGCATGGATGCTTGGTGCGTTCATTCTCTCCGTTGAACAATTCGATGCAGCTAAACAACTCCTTTCGCAATTTGATGCTCAGCATCCACTTCGCTTTGCTGCGCTCGGACCGAAGACTGCAAACACGGATGCTTTTCTTGAAGCGCTCGATGATGCGGAGGCGGCGAGTCGCTCGTTATCGAGACATAACGTCGATCTAATATCAATCAGTCACCTTGAGATGTTTCTGCCGCACGACGTCGATGTCGCGTCGCTGCAGGAGGCGAAATCGATTCTCGGCGATCTGCCGGTTTTCTGGGAAGCGCCGCCCGATAGAGCGGAGGAGACTATCGCGTTGCTTGCCGGATTTAACTCTGATGCCGACTTGGCGACCTTCGGTTACAAACTGCGCACGGGCGGAGTGACCGCGGATGCGTTTCCGACTTCGATGCAGATTGCCAAAGCAATGGTGACCCCGTCTACGCATCAACTGCCGATCAAATTTACAGCCGGTCTTCACCATCCGCTGCGACAATACCGGGAAGAAGTCCAAACAAAGATGCACGGTTTCCTGAACGTATTGGGTGCGGCCGCGCTTGCTGCCGAGCATCGTTGGGATACGAATCAAACCGCGATGATGCTCGAAGACGAAAATGTGGATTCGTTTTCGTTCACTGACGATTTTTTCGCGTGGCGCGAGTGGCGAATCGACACCAAACGGCTGCAATATCGCCGGCGATTCGTTGTGTCGTTTGGCAGTTGCAGCTTCGATGAGCCGCGTGAAGATTTGCGCGCCCTAAATTTGCTGTAGGATACGGACTGCGCTGCGCTGTCCGGACGGTCCGAGCCGGACTGGCACTACAGCGCGGCGTCCCTACCATCATGTCACTCAAATCATTCATCGACGTTTCGGCTGATTCGCATTTTCCCATCCAAAATCTTCCGTTCGGCATCTTTCAGCCCAGAGGAGGCAAACCACGCGCTGGAGTCGCCATCGGCGATTTGATTGTCGATCTTTCCGCGCTCGAAGAACTCGGCCACTTCCGCTCGCCGGAATTTCAAGGCCGAAAACCCTTTTCAGAGGACTCGCTGAATGCGTTCCTCGCGCTTGGTCGTCCGGCATGGCGCAAGGCGCGCGCAGTCCTTCAGCGCCTTCTATCGTCCAAAACACCGATTCTGCGTGACAACGCGAGGCTGCGGGCGCGCGTTTTCCATGCGCAAAAGAGCGTCACCATGAAATTGCCCGTGCGCATTGCGAATTATACCGATTTCTATTCGTCCTATCACCATGCGCACAACGTGGGCACAATGTTGCGCGGGCCGGAAAACGCGCTGATGCCAAATTGGAAGTGGTTGCCTGTAGCGTATCACGGACGCGCCAGCTCGGTTGTAATCAGCGGCAGCGATGTGCGGAGGCCACAGGGCCAAGTCAAACCGCCCGACGCTTCGGTGCCGACTTTCGGTCCGACAACGAGCCTCGATTTCGAGCTTGAAATGGCGTTCCTGATTGGCCCGGGAAATTCGTTAGGCGAACCGGTTCCGATTGATCGCGCGGTCGATCATATTTTCGGCCTGGTTTTAATGAACGATTGGAGCGCGCGGGATATACAGGCATGGGAGTACCAGCCGCTCGGCCCGTTCCTGGCGAAGAATTTTTGTACCAGCATCTCACCATGGATGGTGACACTGGAGGCCCTTGAGCCTTTCCGAAAATCGCTTCCGGCGCAGGATCCCGCGCCGATGCCATACTTGCGAGCAAAGGATGATTTCACGTTCGACATTCAACTCGAAGCGAGCTTGCAAACTTCATCGATGAATGCGGCGCACGTCATCACGCGTTCCAATTTTCAAAATTTGTACTGGAGCATTGCCCAACAGCTCGCCCATCACACGATTAGTGGCTGTAATCTGCAGCCCGGCGATTTGTTGGCGAGCGGAACAATCAGCGGCCCGACAGATGAATCGCGGGGCTGCATGTTGGAATTGACCTGGCGCGGCGCGAACCCCTTGAAGCTGCCCAACCGCGAAACGCGCAAATGGCTCGAAGACGGAGATATTCTTGCAATTAGTGGCTGGTGCCAGGGTGACGCTTACCGCGTCGGGTTTGGTGAAGTAAGCGGGCGCATTGTTGGAAGTAACAAGTGAGTCGCGACAAGATCGACCTCAAGCCGACTGTTGTCTTTGCACGATGGGTTTCCTGGATTGGGCACCCGTTGGTTTTCATCAGTCTTTCCGTGGGCATTATCATTGCCCTGCGCCTCGCTAACCGCGCCGGTCTGGCACTTTCACTGACTCTGTTGGCGACCGTAATTCTGCCGATGGCACTCTTACTGTTTCGCGGGGTCCAATCAGGCCGGTGGAGCGATCCAGATGTTTCCATTCACGCTGAACGCGTCCGATTTTATCCGCGGGCGATTTCAATTTCGGCGGTGGCCGTGTTCGTACTTTTGCTATCCCGCGCGCCGGCTTTCGCATTGCGCGGGGCCACGATGACGTTGTTTCTTCTGATTATTGCTGCGTTAATCAATTTTCGGATCAAGCTGTCATTGCATGCACTTTTTGGTTTCTATAGCGCGGTCATTCTGTTTGTGGTCAATCCGGTTGTCGGCGCCGTAGCCTCGGCGGTGGCTCTCCTCGTTTTTTGGTCGCGCCTTTATCTAAAGCGCCATGATCTTCTGGAAACGCTCGTTGGCGCTTTTCTCGGTTTGCTGGGCGGGCTGGTCACGGCTTTGTAGCCCCGCTGAGGTGGCGGCGCAGCGCCCAAGGAATAGTAGCCAGAACGTACGTTGCCCGCGGTGAAGATGCGGAATCACAACGGTTCCCGACCCCCCGGCCTGACGTTGAACGAGGCAACATCCATCATGTTCCTTTTCGGCCCTGACAAATAAAGTAGGCACCGAATAACTCTTCTTCGACAGTGACCTCGTCGGTGAGGCTTCTTAGATCTGCGCAAGCATTGTGGTCAGGGTCACCCAGGACGGTGGCTTTCATCTCCAAAGTCACCAATGGATGAAGCAAACGCCCCGCGATACCGGGCATGGTTTTGCCGTCTACAATCACAGCGCAGCCTCCAGCACGAAGCTGTGACCAGGCATGATTCAATATTCGTTTGCCATTCTGCATAACAGCATAAGAAAGACCAAACAAAACAGCATCGAGCATCCGAGGCGCGTGATAGTCGAGCGCGTCCGTGCGAACGAGAGTCACATTCTTCCACCCTGTGCGCTCGCACAACGCCTGCGACCGAGCCAGCATCCTTTCGGACACATCGACACCAAAAATGTGGCCATTCGATCCGACGGCGTCCTGAAGGTATGGGAGATTTCGTCCAGTTCCGCAACCAACCTCGAGGACAGTGTCGCCTAGTCGAAGGTCAAGCTTTCGAATCGCCCGACCGCGGATTCCTCGCGGAAGCCAGAAGATCCATTCGAACAGGCGGTACCGAGGAGCTAATCGGTCATAGCGCCGCCTAACAAGTTCAGGCGGGTACGGAAGTGACGCGTTGTGACTTAGCGGACCCCTTTTAGCGCTCATGATCTGCTACACATGCGCGCTCTGCCGACTGTTGCTAAGCCGGCCCAGGCCCAGCTTAGTATCCTCGCGCAACGTAATGGCCGTGTATCCAGACTCTCTGGCCGTATCGATACCTCCAATGTCCTGGCCTCCAAACGTAATACACGCGGCCCGACCAGTAGCCAGGACCACGAACATAATACGGCCGATCCCCAACGTCGACCACGACAGCCCCTCCTCCGTAGTAAGGGCCGGGACCGTAACCATAATTAGGTCCGTAATATCCTGGATTAGCGGTGTAATAGCCTTCACAGCCTCCAGTCCAGAACAGGGCTGAAAGCAGAAGAACCAACAGAATCAATCGTCTCGAGCTGGTTTCTGTTTCATTCACAGTTGCTTGATCAACAATGCTCGTCTTCATATAATAATATTCGGTTTCGGCGGCGTTTTACGCGCCTTCATTTAGTTATCGCGAAATTGGAGACAGCTTTTAACATCGGCTGTCACTGGCAGTCCACGGAAAAATCTGATTAGCAAGGAGAGACGATTTCGCGGTTGTCACTTTTCCCTGGATGGCTGTGAAGCCGTCGTTCCTTGTGGCTGAGAATCTACACGACGCCTTGATCCAGCATTGCGTCAGCGACTTTGACGAATCCGGCGATGTTTGCACCGACTACGAGGTTGCCCGGGTATCCGTATTCTTCGGCGGTTTCCCATGCGTTCTTGTGGATCGTGGACATGATGTGACGCAAACGTGAGTCAACTTCTTCGCGCGGCCATGGTAAACGCATAGAGTTTTGGCTCATTTCCAGCCCAGAAGTCGCCACGCCACCTGCATTCGCAGCTTTACCAGGGCCGAAGAGAATTTTTTTCTCGAGGAAAAGATCAACGCCCGCCGGCACAGTTGGCATATTCGCGGCCTCGGAAACGAGATAACAACTATTGTCGATTAACTTCTTGGCATCATCCTTTGTGATCTCATTTTGAGTAGCACACGGAAAGGCGCAGTCGCACTTGACGCTCCACGGCCGCTGGCCGGCGACATACTTCGCGCCGCGGAAGTGATCGGCATATTCCTTAATGCGCCGTCGGCGCACGTTCTTGAGGTGCATGATCCACGCCAGTTTCTCTTCGGTGATGCCGTTCTTGTCGTAGATGAATCCACCGGAGTCGGACATGGTCACAACTTTCGCACCGACCTGATTTAATTTTTCGACGGTGAACTGCGCGGCGTTGCCGGCTCCTGACACGATACAAATTTTGCCCTCAATGCTCTGGTCGCGAGTTTTAAGCATCTCCTGCGCGAAGTACACTGCGCCGTAACCGGTGGCCTCCGGTCGGATGAGCGATCCGCCCCAATTCCGTGCCTTTCCCGTCAACACGCCGGTAAATTCGTTAGCAAGCCGTTTGTACTGGCCAAATAGATATCCGATCTCGCGGCGGCCTACGCCGATGTCGCCTGCAGGCACATCGGTGTTGGGGCCGACGTGGCGGAAGAGCTCAGTCATAAATGACTGACAAAAACGCATGACCTCAGTGTCGGATTTCCCTTTTGGATCGAAATCGGCACCACCCTTGCCACCGCCCATCGGCAGACCCGTGAGCGAGTTTTTGAAGACCTGTTCGAACGCGAGGAATTTGATGATGCTGGCGCAGACCGTTGGATGAAAACGCAGGCCGCCTTTGTAGGGGCCGAGCGCGCTGTTCATCTGCACCCGGAAACCGCGGTTGACCTGAATCTGGCCTTTGTCATCGATCCAGGGGACCCGGAACTGAATCATCCGCTCGGGCTCGACGAGGCGTTCGAGGACTTTTCCATCTCGATACTTCTTGTGACGCTGAATGACCGGACGGATCGACTCGAGCACTTCAGTTACTGCCTGAAGGAACTCAGGCTCATTCGGATTGCGCTTCTTAACAATTTCGAGAACTTGCTGCACCAGGCCCATAAGGGTGTTATTTCTGCAGGTTATTTGCCTCGGGGGCAAATAAAATGATCATGCGCGATACAGGGTTCGAACCTGCGACTTGTCGCCGCGGCGACCGTTCTACCCTGATATGGCGCTTCGGGTTTCCAGCAAAGGGTAAGAGAATGCGCGATGCAGGGTTCGAACCTGCGACTTCTTGCGTGTGAAGCAAGCGCTCTACCACTGAGCTAATCGCGCGTCCTTTCAGAAGCGGACAAAATAAAGCGCAGGCGAGGGGGCGCAAGCATCCCTTCACCGAGGCTAACGGCGGAACAGGGGGTTCGCTTGCCCGGTAACAAATCTCATTCTATTTAGAAGCATGTCCGAACATAAAATTACTCTTACCTGGAAACGCGGCGACACGCCGTTCGAGTATCAGAAATATTCGCGCGATCATACTTGGAAATTTGAGGGCGGACACGAGATGCAAGCGTCGGCTGCTCCAGCGTATCTGGGGAATCCGAAGCTTGTGGATCCGGAAGAGGCATTTGTGGCATCGCTCTCGAGTTGCCACATGCTCACGTTTCTTGCCATAGCAGCGAAGAAAAAGTTCGTGCTCGACGAGTATGTTGACGACGCGGTCGGCCACATGGAGAAAAATGCGGAAGGCAGGCTCGCGATTACGCGCGCGACCCTAAACCAGAAATTGAAGTTCTCCGGCGATAAACAACCCACTGCGCAAGAGATTGAAGAGATGAATCATGCGGCGCACGAGCAGTGTTTCATTGCGAATTCGGTGAAGACCGAAATCACGGTCGAAACCCAGACATAAGATCGCGTATTTCGCGGATCAACAAAGTCTCAATAATTATCCGCGACATCCGCGTAATCCGTGGTTAACACTGTCTCCATGAGCGCGCCGAGCGACACGCAGCGCATGGAAAAAATCGTCAGTCTGTGCAAAAGGCGAGGTTTCATTTTCCAATCCAGTGAAATCTATGGTGGGTTGAACGGCGCTTGGGATTATGGACCACTCGGCGTTGAGTTAAAACGAAATCTTAAAAACTACTGGTGGCAGATGACCGTGCATGAGCGGGACGATGTCGTGGGTATGGACGGATCGATTCTGACTCACCCTGCTGTGCTAAAGGCCTCCGGACATGTCGAAGGATTTTCTGATCCGATGATCGATTGCCGGACTTGCAAGGCACACTTGCGCGCTGACCAGCTCGTCGAGAAAAAGGGCGTTAAGCAGTGCCCAAATTGCGGCGGAAAGGATTTAACTGCGCCGCGACAGTTCAACTTGATGTTCGAGACTCATGTTGGTGCCGCAACGGACGAAAGTTCGATTGCTTATCTGCGTCCGGAGACAGCCCAATCGATCTTTGTTCAGTTCAAAAACATTCTAGAGGTTTCGCGCAAGAAACTGCCATTCGGCATCGCGCAGGTCGGCAAAGCGTTTCGTAACGAAATTAATCCGCGCAATTTCACTTTCCGCTCACGCGAGTTCGAACAAATGGAGCTCGAATATTTTTGCCGCCCGGAACAAGGAATGGAACTGCTCGAATATTGGAAGGAAGAACGGCTGAAGTTTTACGAGAACATCGGGATTCCGCGCAGCAAACTTCACGTGCTGACAGTGCCCGACGAAGAGCGCGCGTTCTATTCAAAAGGGACATACGACATCGAATACGATTTTCCGTTTGGGCGGCAGGAGCTCGAAGGTATTGCTTATCGCACTGATTACGATTTGTCACAGCACCAAAAAGCCAGCGGGAAATCTCTTGAATATTTCGATGAAGAAATGAAACAACGGTTTGTTCCACATGTTGTGGAACCGAGCGCAGGGGTCGATCGCACAGTGTTGGCCCTCATCTGTGAAGCGTATTCGGAAGATCAGGCGCCAGATGAAAAAGGAAAAATGGAGACGCGAATCGTACTGCGGTTTCATCCGCGCGTTGCTCCGGTTAAATGCGGTGTATTTCCGCTGCTCAAGAACAACCCGCAGCTGGTCGCGAAAGCAAAAGAGGTTGTCGCTCTTTTGCGGCCGCATATGACTGTTTTCTATGATGAGAGCGGGGCCATCGGCCGTCGGTATCGGCGCCAGGATGAAATTGGTACGCCCTTCGGGATCACCGTTGATTTCGAGACGCTGGGGGAAAAAGATTCGGCGCTGCGCGATACAGTGACGTTGCGCGATCGCGATTCGATGAAACAAGAGCGCGTTGCAATTAAAGATTTGCCGGCAATCTTCCACGAACGGCTCGCCTGATGGATCTCGCGCAGTTCCGCAAATACTGTCTGAGCAAACCACGCGCCACCGAGAGCGCGCCATTCGGGCCCGATGTTCTCGTGTTCAAAGTCAGCGGTAAAATGTTCGCACTGGCAGCGCTGGACGAAGTGCCGACCACTGTGAACCTGAAGTGCGACCCTGATTTGGCGCTCGAGCTGCGCGATCGTTACGAGCAAGTCACGCCGGGTTATCACATGAACAAAAAACACTGGAACAGTGTTGGGATTGAGGGTGGCATTCCTGATCCCGAGTTGCGAAAAATGATTGACCATTCCTACGATCTCGTGATCAAAGGTCTGCCAAAACCTAGGGCAAAGGTTGCAGCTCGATCTCGCCGAAACTCAACTGCAGCGCGTCGCGCGCGACGTTGAGGAAATTGTCCGCCGCGTCAGTGAGAGCGACATGTAGCTCACCCCGATTTGACTGCGCCGCCCGAAGTGATTGTTGGTCCAATATTTCTTCCACTGCGCGTGCACAATTTTGCGCGGAATCCACGAGCATGACTTGGCGTTTGAGCATTCGACTGATCGCGTCGGTGAGCAGCGGATAATGCGTACAACCAAGGACTAGTGTGTCGATCCCATCAGCAAGCATGGGTTCGAGATAGCGCATAATCATTCGGTCCGTCACATCGTCATTGAGCAGTCCTTCTTCGATTAACGGGACGAGCAAGGGACATGCCCGACTGCTCACACGCACATTGTTGTCGGCCGCGCGCAGCGCCTCTGCGTACGCGCCGCTACGAATCGTCGCACGAGTTCCGATCACGCCGATATGCCGGTTGCGTGTCGCCTGCAAGGCAGCTCGCGCTCCCGGCTCAATTACCCCGATCACGGGCACGGAAAATTTCTTTATTAGCAACGGCAGCGCGACTGATGAAACCGTATTACACGCGACAACCAGGGCCTTCGCATTTTCCCGCGTCAAGATTCCCGCAAGTTCCACGCCGTAGCGCTGCACGGTTTCAGGGCTTTTCGGGCCATAAGGAACACGGGCCGTGTCGCCAAGGTAGGAAATGTTTTCGTTTGGCAGCAAATCGCGGAGCGCCTTCACTACGGTAAGGCCGCCGATGCCAGAATCGAAGACGCCGATTGGGCGCGAATCACTCATGCAGCGGGAAGGTGGCGGTTAGGGCATCGCGATGCAAGCATGTGGTAGGGCGCGACCGCCGGGCGCGCTGCCGATTTGCAAACACCCCCCGGCTTTGGATGATTGATCGCCATGGCAGAGCTTCCGAAGAGATACGATCCAAAGTCGGTTGAACCGAAATGGTATCAGCGGTGGATGGAAAATCGCGATTTCGTTGCGAATCCGAATTCGCCGAAGCCGCCATTCTCTATCGTGATGCCCCCGCCAAACATTACTGGCGTGCTTACGCTCGGCCACGTGCTCAACAACTCGATCCAGGACATTCTTGCGCGACGCGCGCGAATGCAGGGGTTTGAAGTTCTTTGGCTGCCGGGCGTGGATCATGCGGGAATTGGTACGCAAACGGCAGTCGAGAAACATCTGCGGCGAACGGAAAACAAAACGCGGCACGATCTCGGCCGCGAGGAGTTCCTGCGTCGCGTGCTCGAATGGCAGGATAAACATGGCGGCATCATCATCGAACAGCTTAAGCGGTTAGGCTGCTCCTGCGACTGGTCGCGTGAGCGCTATACGCTCGATGACGCTTACGTTGCGGCTGTACAAAACGTTTTTGTCGATCTTTATCGGAAAGGGCTGATTTATCGCGGTCGCCGCATGATCAACTGGGACCCGGCTGCTCAGACTGCGGTGTCGGATGAAGAAGTGATTTCCAAGCCACAGAAGGGGAACCTCTACTTCGTCCGCTACGAGATTGTGGAGGAGCCGGGGCGTTTCCTGGAAGTCGCAACTACACGACCCGAAACCATCATGGCCGACACTGCGATGGCTTTTCATCCAGATGATAAGCGATACGCCGATCTCCTGGGTAAACACGCGTGGCGTCCCCTGGCACGCGAGAAAATTCCGATTATCGCCGATGAAGCAATCGATCCGAAATTCGGCACCGGCGTCTTGAAAGTAACGCCCGCACACGACGCGCTGGATTTCGAGATTGGTCAACGCCATCACCTGCCAATTGTCGATGTGCTACATCCCGACGGTCGGATTAATTGTCCAGCGGTTCCAGAGTTGGACGGACTCGATCGATTCAAAGCACGGGAAAAAGCAGCGGAGTCATTGCAAGCGATGGGAGCCCTCGCGAAAACCGAGGCGTACGAAAACAATGTCGGGTTCAGTGATCGCAGCGATGTACCGATCGAGCCCCGCATCAGCGAACAATGGTTTTTGCGTTACCCGAAAACAAAAGAGGCCCTGGCTGTGGTGCGTGATCACCTGATCCGATTCTTTCCCCCGCATTGGGAGAAGGTTTACGCACAATGGCTGGAGAACATTCGCGATTGGTGCATCAGCCGCCAGGTCTGGTGGGGGCACCGGATACCGGCCTGGTATCGGAAATCCCAAACCCCAAGTTCCAAATCCCAAAACGGAGACGAGATTTACGTCGGCATCAATTCTCCAGCTGACGTTGAAAACTGGACCCAGGATTCGGACACACTCGATACCTGGTTTTCATCGTGGCTTTGGGCTTATGAAACGATGGATCAAGAAACACGGAAGAAATTTTATCCGACGAGCGCGCTCGTGACGGCGCCGGACATCATTTTCTTTTGGGTGGCGCGCATGATTATCGCAGGGTTGGAGTTCAAGCCCGGCAAATCAGACCGCGTCGAGGACAATATTGCGTTTCGCGACGTTTATTTTACGGGTCTCATTCGCGACAAGCTCGGCCGGAAGATGTCGAAGTCCTTGGGCAACTCGCCCGATCCGCTCGACCTGATCGACAAGTATGGCGCTGACGGCCTGCGCTTCGGCCTGATGCGCATCGCCCCCCGAGGACAGGATATTCGCTTCGACGAAAAGCAAATTGAAGAAGGGCGGAACTTCGCGACGAAACTTTGGAACGTGGCGCGCTTCCGGCAAATGCATGGACCAAGCGAGGTCGCTCCAAAAATCGACAACGAGACGGTATCGATCTACGCCTTGGAACTGCTCGCCCGCTTGAACGAAACGATGGACGCAATCGAAGCTGCTTACCGCGAATATCAGTTCAGCACGGTCGCACAACGCCTTTACGACTTTGTCTGGAGCGATTACTGCGATTGGTTCGTCGAAGCAGCCAAGACGGAAATCTTCGGCAGCGACGAGGCGCAGAAGAAATCTGTGCTGGCGGTAATGGACCTTGTGCTGTCCGCGATATTGCGGTTGCTGCATCCCTTCATGCCACACATTACCGAAGAACTTTGGTCACTGCTGAGCTTCGGACAAGGATCGATTCAATTTTCCCGGCCGCCGGAAAAGATCCGCTTAGATGATGTCCGGGACCTCACCGGCAAACGCCAGCTTGTTTCAGCTATTTACCAAACAATCCAAGCAGGACGAAATTTGAGGGCGGAATCCAAGCTTCCATCGAACAGAAAGATACGATTTATCTTACGCACAGATGAGAAATTCATTTCCAGTCAGATTCCAACGCTGACGCGGCTATTGAATGCCGAAGAAGTGGAGATGGATCCAAAATATCAAGCACAGGCCGGAAACCCGGTCGCGGTTACACCGTTAGGCGAGATCTTTCTCACGGTTGCCGCGGCTGATAGAGCAGGGGAACGGCAACGGCTCGATAAGGAAATCGCAAGAATCGAAATCGAAATGCGCGCGGCCGAGGAAAAACTGGGAAATAAATCCTTCGTCGACCGTGCCCCGGCGACCGTTGTTGAAGAGCATCGTCAGCGACTGAAAGATTTCAGCGCGCAACTGGCAAAGTTGAAGCAGGCGCGCGAATGCCTGAATTAAAGATCACTTTCTGCTCGTTGATTCTGGCGCCACGTTTCTGAAAGTATTCCTTTAACTCAGGCGTGTAGAAAGTCCCGTCGTATTCCTGATTGAGTTCGAGCCAGACCCGGCCGCGCGGCGTGAGGTGTTTTGCCAGGTCATCGAGAAAGAATTCCCATTCGGGCACCTTCCAGAGGTCCGGCATCTTGTGGTTGTTGAAGCAAATCATAAAAGCGGTGATGACATCGAACTTTTGTCCGAAGTCGGGCAAAGTTCGGAAAGCTTCGATTCGCTGGACTACACGGCGGACCCCGAGCAGATGTGTAACTTCCCGGAACATGGATAAACGGTCCATATCCAGGCCGACTCCCGAATGACCGAGCAGCTGGGCGATGTAGAGGAAATATCCTGCACCGCAGCCTAGATCGAGAATGCGTTTGGGACGCGACAAATCGAGTTCGATCTGGCGAATCCGGCGAATGTTGATTCCGATCCAACGGTCGAGATCGAGATATTTTGGCCAGTCTGCGCCGGGATCGGCGACCGCGTAACGCTTGCGAATCTGTGCGAAACCAACCGGATCGATTGTTTCGATAACCCGTTTTGTATTAAGCGGGAACCGACCAGTTCGCAGAAGCCTGAGCGTATGCTTCCTCGCGCTAACCAGGCTCTGACCATCTACAAGCTTTCGTATTTTATGTCGAAATCGCACCTGAAGAAAGATCACACCTTGTAGCGGAGCGCAACAATTTCAATTAAACTGCAACCAGGAATGAGCCTCTGGAAAAAGCTGCTCTGGCTTGTGGTAGCCGCGTTAGGAACGTGGGCAGTGGCGATGCTGGCGTTATCTCGCGGCGAACATATCAGCGCGCTGTGGATCGTTACCGCTGGATTCTGCGCGTTGTCGATCAGCTATCGTTTTTACAGTAAATGGCTGGCCACAAAAGTGCTCATGCTCAATGAGCAGCGTGCAACACCGGCGCTGCTGCAAGACGACAACAAGGATTATGTACCAACAAACGGCTGGATGGTTTTCGGGCACCACTTTGCAGCCATCGCCGGTCCGGGGCCGTTGGTTGGTCCCGTCCTGGCGGCGCAGTTTGGTTTTCTTCCCGGCACTCTCTGGATCTTGATCGGCGCGACGCTCGGCGGCGGTGTCCACGACATGATTGTTCTTTTTGCCTCAATCCGCCGCGGCGGCAAAACGCTTGGGCAAATGGTAAGAGAGGAAATCGGGCGCGGCGTTGGTCTGCTCGCTTTGGTCAGTGTCCTGGCGATCATGATTATCTTGCTGGCTGTTCTGGCGCTCGTTGTCGTGCAAGCTCTCGCGGAAAGTCCCTGGGGGGTGTTCACCATTGCGACGACGATTCCAATCGCGCTGATCATGGGAATCGGATTGCGCACGGGCAAAGTGAGCGTGACGGCGGTCACAATCTTCGGCTTACTCGGCCTGGCGTTTGGTGTGTGGGGCGGACAATTTCTCGCGCACTTCCCCGTGATTGAGAGTTGGTTCCGTCACGACCAGAAATGGCTGGCGTGGGCCATCATGATTTACGGACTTGCCGCCTCGATCCTGCCCGTGTGGATGTTGCTGACGCCGCGCGATTACCTAAGCACGTTCTTGAAACTAGGCACCGTCGCCATGCTTGCGGGTGCCGTGATGCTGATCAATCCCACGTTGCAAATGCCAGCGATTACCAAATTCATCGATGGCAGCGGCCTCGTCTTTGCGGGTCCGGTATTTCCCTTTGTATGCATCACCATCGCCTGCGGCGCGGTCTCCGGGTTTCATTCTCTAATTGCTTCTGGCACGACGCCGAAAATGATCACACGCGAATCGCGAATACGCAGCATCGGCTATGGCGCGATGGTAACGGAAATGATGGTTGCCCTGATGGCGATGATTGCAGCGTGTGTGCTTCAACCGGGAGAGTATTTCGCTATTAACACAAAAGGCGCGCCGACCGAAGTCGTTGCAAAAATTTCCGCAGCGGGTTTTCCGGTAACGGAGGCAGAAATGCAGAAGCTCGCCACGAACCTCGGAGAATCTACGATGTTTAATCGCGCCGGGGGAGCGCCGACCTTCGCAGTCGGCATGGCGAACATGTTTGCGCGAGTCTCAACCAAGCCGACGGCGCTGGCGTTGTGGTATCACTTCGCCATCATGTTTGAAGCTCTGTTCATCCTCACAACAATCGATGCTGGAACACGCGTGGGACGATTTCTACTCCAGGATTTTCTGGGCAATCTCTGGCGCCCGCTAGGTAACACGCGTTCGTGGACTGCGAATTTTTTCTCCAGCATTTTGCTGGTAGCAGCGTGGGGCTGGTTTCTCTACGAGGGCGTGATCGATCCTCTTGGCGGCATAAACTCGCTTTGGCCGCTGTTCGGTCTTGCGAATCAATTGCTGTCCGTGGTCGCACTCTGCCTCGGCACAACGCTTTTGATCAAAATGCGAAAGAGCAAGTATCTCTTTGTAACCTTGGTTCCACTTTGCTTCATGTGTGCGGTCACGTTTTCGGCTGGCTATCTGAAAGTTTTCTCTCCCAATCCAAGGCTCGGTTTTTTGAGCGGCGCCCAATCGCTTTTAAGTCAGGCGGCCGCGGTTACTGATTCAGTCAAGGCGGCTAATTTGGCGCGGCAAGCAACGATCTGGCGATTCGACGCCTTTGTGGCTGTTTTCTTTCTCGTGCTCGTGCTCATGATCGTGCTCGGCTCAGCAAGACAATGGTGGCAATTACTGCGCGGAACCAAACGCGTGGTTTTGCACGAAAGCGAATTTGTGCCGCTTACCCCTGCACAGCTCGCACAATTTTAGATTGACGCCTGAGCTTGGCGCAAACCGTTGATCCTAAATTGTCATGGCTTGCTTTTGGCACAGCTTTTTGTTTGGATCGCAACGTGCCTCCCGATGATGAGGTTACTTCACTGACCGCGATTGGCGGAAACGCTTATCACGGTCCGGCCCTGTTTACTACCACGCACTGGAGCGTAGTACTAGAGGCACAAGGTGAATCACCGGCCGCACAAGAGGCGCTCGAAAAGCTTTGCCGCATGTATTGGCGACCTATCTATAGCTTCGTTCGACGACAGGGAGCTAGGACCGAGGACGCAGAAGATCTCACCCAGGGTTTCTTCGCTTTATTGTTAGAGCGCAAAGATCTGAAAACTGTGCGCAAGGAAAAGGGACGACTTCGTTCTTACCTGCTAGCGTCGGTCAAACATTTTCTGGCCGACGAGTCGCGCCATGTGATGGCAGTCAAGCGCGGCAAGGGACAACGCTTAATTCCGTTGGATGACATTCGTGAGCGTGAGCGGATCGATGTCGAACGAAACGACAGGTTGACAGCCGACCAAATCTACGAACGTCGTTGGGCGTTTACGGTTCTGGAGCAAGTGATGGCGCGGTTGCGGGACGAGTATCGCAGTGCCGGCAATCTGCGGTTCTTTGATCAGATGAAGAAAATGCTCGTGGACGAACCGGATCGGCCTTCGCAAGCCCAGGTCGCCAACGAATTCGACATGACGGAGAACGCAGTCAAGCAAGCGTTTTACCGATTTCGTCAGCGTTACCAAACGCTATTGCGGGAAGAGATCGCGCATACGGTTGCAATGCCCAGCGATATCGAAGATGAGCTCCGCCATTTGATTGCTGTGGTCCGGGCGTAACCTCTGATAGAATTTTACGCAGTACAAGAGGGGAGTGCGCGAGCGACTCTCCGATCATGATCAGCGCAACCAGACTTTGCCCAAAGTGCGGCTCGGAGATTCCCGCCGACGCGCCTGAGGGAGGCTGCCCGGGTTGCCTTCTTGAGAGTGGTCTTGGTCTGCTCCCGGATGCGCCTGTAGCCGCCGGCCATCACGGCAGCTCCGCTGAAAATGTTCAAACGAATGATACGAACGCTGCGCCCCATAGTAAAAAAGCAGAGCACTTGGTGGAGATGTTGGGAGAGTTGGGCGACTACGAATTGGTGGAAGAGGTCGGTCGCGGCGGTCAGGGCGTGGTGTTTCGCGCGCGGCAAAAGAGTCTCAATCGCACGGTCGCGTTAAAAGTTATTAGCCTTGGTCAGTGGGCGAGCAAAGCGCATGTGAAGCGTTTTCGTCGGGAAGCCGAAGCGGCCGCCAGTCTCGATCATCCGAGCATCGTTCCCATCTACGAAGTGGGCGAGCGCGATGGCTCCTGCTATTTCAGCATGAAATTCGTCGAAGGCGGTCAGCTTGACGAAGTAAGCAGGCGCACGCCGATGTCGATCCGGCACGCGGCGGAATTAATCGCGAAGGTAGCACGCACCGTGCATTACGCACATGAACACGGCATTCTGCATCGCGACATTAAGCCGGGGAACATTCTGCTCGATGACAAAGGCGAACCGCATCTCACTGATTTTGGTCTCGCTCGATTAGTCGAAGCTGAGAGCACAATCACACGCACCTTGGAGGTGTTGGGCACACCAAGTTACATGGCACCTGAACAAGCTGCCGGTAATAACACCCAGCTTACAAGTGCAACAGATGTGTACGGATTAGGTGCGGTCTTTTATCAATTACTGACAGGTCAGCCGCCGTTTGCCGGTGGAACAACCTACGAGACCATCAAGCTACTCTTGGATACCGAGCCGCGGCAACCGCGCCTCTTAAATCCGAAAATAGATCGGGACCTCAGCACAATTTGCCTCAAATGCCTCGAGAAACATCCAGAGCGACGCTACTCGTCCGCTCTTGCGCTCGCCGAAGATTTGGAATGCTGGCTAAAGCATGAACCGATTCAGGCGCGCCGCACTGGGCTTTTCGCCCGAGGGAAGAAATGGGTGCAACGCAATCCAAGCAGCGCGCTACTTGCAGCGTCACTGGTTGCACTGGCAGCAGCTGCTGGCTGGATCATTTGGAAAAGTGAATTGATCCGACAACCCCTAGCAACTGGAATCGCCGTTCTGCCGTTTGAAAATCTGAACGGCCAGAAAGAAAACTCCGTCTTCGCTGATGGTGTGCAGGACGACATTCTGACCAAGCTGGCGAAGATCGCCGATCTCAAAGTCATCAGCCGGACCAGCGTGATGGAATATCGCGGCAAACGAAATATGCGCCAGATCGGCGATACGCTTCGCGTGTCTCACGTGCTGGAGGGAAGCGCACGCAGGAGTGGTGATCGGATTCACTTGAACGCCCAGTTGATCGACACACGCACCGACACCCACGTCTGGGCGGAGCAATACGACCGCGGTTTGAATGATTTGTTCGCAATCCAAGCTGAGATAGCGCAAAAAGTTGCTGACCATCTTCACGCCAAGCTGTCAGCTAGCGAGAAGGCGTCTGTTGAAGAGAAACCAACTCAGGACTTCGTGGCCTATGATTTTTATGTCCGCGGTGTCTCCATAATTTACAACGCCCAGGTGGACTCTCTGGCGGACTTAGCGAATCTTTCCGAGGCTGTAGACCTGCTTAACAAGGCAGTTACTCGTGATCCTAACTTCTTTCTCGCCTATTGTCAGCTGGCCTTTGTGCACGATTTGGTTTATCAGGAAGAGAAAGACCATACCCCGGCTCGTTTGGCCCTCGCAAAGTCGGCCATAGATTCTGCATTTCGGTTAAGGCCGGATTCGGGGGAAGCGCACCTGGCGCTGGGATGGCATCTCTATTGGGGATATTCCGATTACGCCCGCGCCCACGCCGAACTTGCTCTCGCACAACAGGGTCTACCGAATAATCCGGTGGTTTACGAGTTAGCTGGATTGATTGACCGCCGGCAGGGTCGCTGGGCTGACGCCACACACAATCTCGAGCGCGCATGTGAGCTCGATCCTCGAAACATCCCTAACTTGATTACCCTCGCAACTACCTACCTGTGGCTACATGACTATGATCAAATGGCCAGAATTCTCGATCGTATCATTGCACTTGGACCAGACCGCAGGATAGCGCGGCTCATTCGTGCTCACATTGAAGTAGACCGGCGAGCGGACACAGGACCTTGGCGTGCCGCAACTGAAAAGATCCTGACCAATGAACCTGGGGCAGAGAAAGATCCAGTTCTCGTGAGCTGGCGCTTGGATCTTGCTTTGTGCGATCGCGACTTGGACGCTGCTGGCAGCCTTGCCGCGGCGCTTTCCCAGAAGGATGGGCGTGACTTTTCGCTGGGTTTAGTTGCTCGTTTGAAAGGAGACGTCGCGGCTGCCCGCGCTGCCTTTATGAGAGCGCGCACAGAACTGGAGGAAGAGATACGCGTTCACCCTGATAATTTCAGTTTACTTTCTGATCTCGGGCTGATCGATGCAGCCTTGGGAAGAAAGCAAGAGGCGCTGAGCGAAGGCCGGCGCGCGATAGAACTGGTGCCCGCCGCCCAGGAAGCGATGAGGGGCCCATCGAATAACGAGGGATCTACAAGAACGCGGTTTGCCATGATTTGTGCCTGGGCGGGCGAACGTGACCTGGCCCTTGAGCAACTTGAGAGGCTCGCCGGAGTCCCGACGGGTCCAAGTTATGGCGACTTGCGCTTGGGTCCGATGTGGGATCCGCTGCGCGGCGACCCGCGCTTCGAAAAAATCGTTTCCTCTCTCGCGCCAAAAGAATGATGCAGAAGCGCCGCGAGGACTAAGCCCGGCTAGCCTCGATTTAGCTTGCATGTAGCCGGTTCGGTTGCCCAGACTGACGCGGACCAGGAGAACAACTGCCAATGAAAGTTGGCGTAATCCAACCGGCAATACGTCGAACTGCCTTCGCCGCTGCTGTCGGCGTTAATCTGTTGATCGCACCTAAGGTTCCCGCTCAAGCGATTGTACCGGCGGCGTTAGCGTCGCCGCCTCCTGCGCAAGTGACAACGGGCGCGACGGCCGAAGTAAAGCGAGTCATTGTTACTGGCTCGAACATTCCCACCGCAGAAGAAGTCGGTCCTAATCCGGTGGATACGTATCGTCAGGCGGACATCGAAAAGCTGGGCATTCGCAATGCAACGGACCTGACAACGTTTCTGCCACAGCAGGCGGGCGGGACCAAGAACCTGAACGGTCGCACTGGCGGGGACGGCACCGTCCAATTCAACCTGCGCGGCTTGTTGTCCAAAGAAACCCTGGTGCTCGTTGACGGAAAACGTGTCGCCCTTGGTTCGTTGAACGCCGTCGGATTCAGCGGAGGCGTGGACATTAACCTGATTCCGTTTCCCATGATCGATCACATCGACATCTTGAAGGACGGCGCCTCGGCGGTGTACGGCTCCGACGCCATCGCCGGCGTGGTTAACTTCTTTTTGGTCCACAAGTTCCGTGGGCTGGAGATCGGGGGTAGTTATGGGAACACGAACCTCGGAGCATCCAACGACATGGGTGAATGGGAGGCATGGATCAAGGCCGGCACGGGCGATGACAAGACCGATATCGTAGTCATTGCCGATTTCTGGGAACGTACCGGCGGCCTGTTTAGTCGTGACCGGGACCTAACGGCTAACGCGTTTTACATACCTTGGGGAGGAATCGATGATCGCGACTTTGTTGGAACTGGCAGCGTAGCTAGACTCTTTTCTTTTTTTGGGTTCCGCCTGCTCCCGCGCATGTTTTTCGGTCCAGGCGGTACACCGCTACCCGGCGTAAACACGCCCCTTCCGCACTCGGCACCAAATGCTGCGACTTCGCCATTTTATAAGAACGTCCTTGTGGTTAATCCCAATGCATACCCAGGCGCCCCCGGTATCCATAATCCGAGAGTACAATTTGACCAGACCGGCACGAAATATAGAGGAGGTGGCGATTACTTCTTCTATAACTTCGCGGCTATAACACCAGAGCTTCCGCCGGCGGATCGCCAAGCCTTCTACGGTTCTTTCACGCGCGATCTGTGTGACAAGCACCTCACGGTGTTTGCTGACTTTAAGTATGTCCGCTCATTTTTCGATTCGTCCCTCGCAGCGGCGCCGATTATTCCCGATCCATTCAAGATACCAGGCACGAATTTGCCTTTTAGTCCGCGCGCCTTCAGTGTGCCAATTCAGAATCCGTTTAACCCCTTCACAGTCGCCGATGCGACTATTCCAAATTTTTTTACCGATGGAAGCGGCCTCCCCGTAAATACCGGAGTTGGGTTTCGTGCCATTAACGACACCGGTCCCAGACATGAAAAGTTCACTTACCACGACTATCTATTCGATGTTGGCCTGCGCGGCGAAATGGGAGAATTTGGCGATTATTTCAAGACGTGGAACTGGGAAACTGGTTTCCGTTATTCCCGGAACGAGGGGCAGAATCTGTCCGTCGGTGAAGTCAGCGAACCTGGATTACGGGAAGCACTTTTGGATACGGACCCAGCTACGGCATTTGATCCGTTCCTGAATTTCAATGCTCACAACACCAAGGCGGCCAGAGCGAAAGTTTATGTTAACCTGCATAACTCAGGCGAATATGAGTTACCCATAGGTTACGTCACTATTAACGGCGACCTGTTCAACCTTCCGGCCGAGCCGGTCTCATTTGCTCTAGGCGGTGAGTATGATGCGCCGAGATGGACGCTCGATCGTGACGCGCTCAATACAACGTTTCAAAGCATCGGCTCGACAAATGGTGGAAGCGCCAGAGTGAACCGGGATGTTTGGTCAATCTACCAGGAAATACGAGTACCTTTCACCAGCCCAACGTGGAACTTCCCCGGCTTCTATAGCTTCGAGGTTGACTTTGCCGAGCGGGAAGAGTGGTACAGCCAGAACACCTCTGCAGTTCTACCTTCTGGAGCCTTCCCGTTTCTGCCGGCGGCGCACAGCCAGTATAATGCGCAGAAGCCAAAGGTGTCGGTTCGCTGGCAGCCGCTCGATCCCAAATGGATAGGGGCGCTGACCTTGCGTGGCAGCTACACCGAAGCGTTTCATGCTCCGGCTCTATCTGAGATTTCGCCCGCTTCCCTAGGAGTGCCGATAGGCGTCTCGGATCCGCTTTTGCATCGGTTCTATGGCGCGGAAGGACGCATTATAGGAAGTCCCAATCTGCAGCCGGAAGTAGCCTATGAATGGTCCTACGGGGCCGTTTACAGCCCGAAATGGATCAAGGGCCTGACGCTCAGCGCGGATTGGTGGCATATTGACATGCGATCAATCACGTCCTTGCTCGGGTTTCAATTCATTGTCGATAATGATATCCCCGGCCTGGTTTTCCGTGATCCTTCTCCGAGTCCTGGTACACCGGGACGAATCACCCTGGTCATTGATCCTAACAAAAATCTTACAGGCGCGATCTTTGAAGGTCTCGACTACGAAGCGACCTATATTCTGGATTCTTCGATTTTTGGCCACGGCGATTTTGGCCGGCTAACGGCAACGCTCAACGGCACCTGGCTATCCCGGGCTGAGCTTCAGATTGCGCCTGATACAAAACGGTTCGGTATCGCGGGCGAAGTCATACCGCCGGGATTCAGCCTGACCGGCTCGCTGCCATGGAGCCGTGCCAATTTTAGTCTGTTCTACGACGGCCCGGCCGACACGTGGCTGCAGGGTTTGGATATTGGCGCAGTGGTCCACTACACGGGCCAATACGAAGATGACAATGTCAGTCTGACCAGCTCGCCCGAACCACAAATGCCTAGAAGTGGCGGCTTCCCTGACTTTGGTGAAATACGCGCGCGGAAAGTGCGGGAGTGGATTACTTTCGACCTGATCGCGTCGTACACGTTCAACCTGCCGCCGCCTGCTCCGGCGCCAGTGCCTGGCTTTGCCAAGGACGGAGGTAAAAATTTCAAGATAAAGGATGGCAAGGAGAAAAACATTCTGCCTGTATCCACCGCTGAGTACAATCCCTGTGGATGGAGCGCTTGGTTGAATAACACCACGATTTCCCTCGGAATGCAGAACGTGTTCGACGAAGACCCGCCATTTGCAGCTGGCGCAGGTGGCTACGACGCATCGCTTGCCACGATCAAAGGCCGCTTCTGGTACGTCCAGTTAAAGAAAAGGTTCTAACCGGCTGGAACAACTTACCTAGGAGCTGCCAAGGGCGGAAGCATCCGCTGCGCTTTGATGCGCACTTTCTCGATTTAATGCCCCGCGTTCACCTCGCGCCAAAATAAAATTCACCACGGATTGCACGGATAAGACGGATAGGTAGGGCGCAACCGCCGGGCGCGCCGAATCTCTTTTGTTTGTAACAGAAGATAACAAAGAAAACAAAGGCTATGCTCGGCTGGAACCGAAATGCTTTCTTCGCTGCCTTCGTTTCTCTGTGAGAAATCCACACTTTCCGCGTAACCTCGTGCCGGATTTTACGCACTACCTGAGTGAACGGCCAGAAATAACTTCTCACAACGAGGAGTTAGAGAAGGCCAAAACAAGAAGGAAGTTAAAATGATGAATAAACCAAACATTGTAAGACTGGCCCTCGTGCTTGCCTCGCTGGTTGCGGTAACAATCGCGTCCGGCCAGGACCCGCGCCCCGTTGGAACGGTGGGCGGAAGACTTCAAGGGACCTGGGAGATGCAGATAACTCTAACCGATTGCGCAGGTCACGTAATAAGGAGCCTCCCGTCACTAATAGAATTCGTGGCGGGAGGGACGGTGGTGGAGTCGAACGGAGGGACACCGCAGGCTCTGAAGACGCCTGGAGAAGGTGTTTGGCGCCATACCACTAACAATAACTATGCGTTTCGCTTCAAATTCTTCACGTTTAATTCCCTAAACGTCTTTACGGGCTGGACGATCATTGCGGGGGAAACAACCGTGGATGAGACAGGAGACGCCAATACGGGGTCTGCGACCGTCGAGGTCTATGACCCAAACGGCGTGTTAGTTGCGAGTCTATGTGCTGAGACTGTTGGCACGAGATTCGAGCTCTAGCCGATTACGGGGTTTGGCGTGTGACATCCGCGCGCCAAACCCCAGCCTAGCTCAATTAAAACTGAATCCGTTATCGGATTTAATTCGCCGTTCGGCATTCGAGCTTCGTCATTCTTGCCATTTGTATAAATCCTGTCGGCGATGCGCGAGCGACTCGACGCGGGTCCGAACCGAGAGGATGAGTTCCTGAGACACATCGGCTTGAATTAGTTCTTCGCGATCCGCGGATGCGGATGCAACCGCGACTCCGCGCGGATCGATAATCGCAGAGCTGCCACAAAACCATAAGTCGTCATCCTTGCCGACACGGTTCGATGCGATCACGTAACTCTGGTTTTCGATTGCGCGCGCAAGGGCAAGCGTTCTGAAATGTTCGATGCGCGGGAACGGCCATGCGGAAGAAACGATAAGGACGCCGACATTCTGCTCAACGACCAACTTCCGATACATCTCCGGAAACCGGAGATCGTAGCAGATACTCAAACCGAAGCGCAGGCTGTCTAGGGCAAAACTCGCGAACGTATCACCCGAAACAAAACACTTCTCTTCTTCAACGGGTGCAACCGCATACAGGTGCGTCTTGCGATATTTCGCAGCGATTTTGCCGTGTTGATCCACAAGAACCAGGGAATTGTAAATTGAAGTGCCATCGCGCTCTGATACGCCGCACACGATGGCAATGGAAAGGTTCGCGGCGATTTCCTGAAGTTCAGGGATGAAACCACTCGTCCAGGAATTAGCATGAGCTTGGATTACGGACATCGAGTAGCCCGTATCGGTCATTTCCGGAAAAACAATCAGTTCCACGCCACCGTCCCTGCCTCGGCGACAGAAGTCGCGAACTTTGAGCAGGTTGGCTTTTGGATCGCCGAGCGAACAAGAAATCTGAGCGGCCGCAACCTTCATATGAATCCGCCCACTAAATACACGAAAGGACGCGAAATCTCATATATGACCATTCAGCGCCTGTTTTCCCTTGGTCCGTTTTGCGTTTTCGTGGGCCAAGCAAATCAGAGAAGCGCGGGTAAGCAGTTACAAACGCACCTGCTGCGCGTCTTTAGCTGGAATCCAACCGCGCAGGTTATTCGGTAACGCTGCATAGATCCAATCCCCACGGGTGCTCAAGATTTTGACTTCACTGCCAGATGGCAACGCCAGGATGCTGTTCGCAGTATCCGCGGTTGCAAGACGCGCTTGGACGTTCTTGCCCGTTACTATGGCCAGGGCGCTTCCATTGCTCCCGCGTTCGAGTGTATACACAGCGTAGATCGCCACTGCGCTGAGTAGCAGGCAAAATATTAACGTGGCGATTAATGTGGCCGATCTGCGACGCGCAAAGATCAACATGACCATCGCAAACACTGCGAACCAAAAAGCAATAGCCGCTGCGATGCTGTATTGATTAACACTAGCAAATTGGAAGTAACGCTCCGGCCAGCTTTGCTGCAGCTCAAGCGAGCGCGCCTCGTCACGCGCGATCTGCAAATTGGCTATGGCTTCCGGGTGATGTCGCTCCAAGGCAAGCGCGCGTTCGTAGTTTAAAACAGCATGCCCAAAGTCGCCGACACGAAAATAGGCATTGCCGAGATCGTAAAATAGATTTGCGCTCCATTGTCCTGCACCAACGAGTGCCTCGTACCCGGAGATCGCTTCCGCGAAATTGCCTTGGGCGTACTCCTGATTTGCTTTTGTGAAGTCGCCTTTTGCCTGCGCAAGCGAAGATACTGTCGATACGGCGCTGCAAAAAATTGCAATAAAACCGGCGGACACTTTCATCTTAAATTCTCAATCAACTCCAGCACTTCTCGCCGGCTTTCAGGAGAAACTCTTCCGGGACCGTTATGAGCTCCACTGTATTGCCATTCGTCGCTTTGCTCGAACAACCTGCGGAGCCGGTCGCGTGAATCGCTATTAAGCTTGAAAGTCTCTGCCGCAGTCTCCACATCCACCATGTTTGGATCGATGCGGCGATTTCCTGACGCCATGGCGGCTTTTAAGCGAACGACTCTGGATGCTTCGGCATAATACTCTCGGGGGGATACGTCGTTGCGATGCAACTTGTGCATTAGATCAGTCGCTTCATGTCGCAGCGCAGCGACACGTTGCGCCTCACGATTATCAATTCTTGTCCGGCGAATTTTCCAACCTGCAAATCCAATTAACGCGAGCAACGGAATCAGCTCCGCAGCCCAGAAAACTCTTTGTGTGTAGATCGGCGCAAACGATTCCGCTGCCCGGGGCCGTTCGGTCAACTGATAAAGAATATCCTGCTGCTTGGTTGCATTCGGGACGGGCGGACGTGCTGTCCCCGTGGACGGAGTGGGTGCCGCCGACTGGCCCGCACCCGCGTTTTGCGCAACCGCCGCACCTCCCTGCACATTGATCGGAATCGACTCACTGTGCAGGGTGACATATTGTTCCTTCACCGGGTCGAAGTAAGAGAACGCGAGCAGCGGGAGTCCCTGCTTTTTGTCGTTGGGGGAAAGCACCATCTCGAAAGTTTTCGTGCCACTCAGGCCGACCTCATCATCCTGCTTGAACTTGGATGACGGCGGATATTTGTGCCAGCCGCGCTCGTCTTCAATAACTGGGGCATTGACGCGGTCGAAATTGCCGCGTCCCGAAATTGTAGATGTGATGGTGATGGGATCACCTACCTGCACGGTCTTTGGCTTTGCATCGGTCGTCATGGTGAAATTTCCAATTGCACCCGAAAAACTGGGGGGCGCATTTTTCGGCAAGGGCTTTACCTCGAGTGCCACAGGTTCACTCTTGATCTCCACGTCGCGGCGCTCCCCACGTTGACTGAACGGATTCGAGAAGAATGGATCGGAGAATGGGTCATCTTGATCGAGCAGGTCGAAAGGCGAACGCGGGCGTGAGCGTGGCGCGCTCTGCCTGCGAGGAACGACAACTTGTGCCTTCGCTTTCACCGGCCCGATTTCAAATTTTCCCGCGCGCGCCGCGGCGATTGCAGTTTTAAATGTCACCACCTCATAAGGTCTCCCACTGATCGTTTCAGTATTTTCCCCGGACTGCTGCAACTTCTGCGCGGTAAATCCTTGCCCCGTGATTTCCGGCGGTTCGACGAGTCGCGGGCGAACGCGCGGATCAAATCCCATTCGTATCTGAACCGGAACGATCTCACCCACGTACGCGGTCTTGCTTGGTACGATCAACTCTGCGAAAACCAGGCTGCTTGCGCTGGCTGCCGCTGCGTCACGGCCAGGCCGGGCGCCAGACGAACGACCGGGAGCATCCGCAACGTTTAACGTTAACGCCGGTGTACGCAGCGAATTGTTTCCGACGCGAATGGTTTGAGGCGGGATGGTGAATCTTCCCGCTCTCAACGGCATTACAGTATAATCATATATCACACTGGAGGTTAAGTTGAGATTGTTCATCTCGATGCGTTGTGACGTTCCCGTTCGCCGAATTTCGAGACCGTCCACCATGATATTCTCCGGCGCGTCTGCGCCATGTGCTCCGGCAACTCGAATTTCCAAATGCACCGTTTCGCCCAGTGCGGCTTCCGAACTATTCAAAACCGCTGTCACGCTCGGCGAATCAGCACGCGCAAATTGCGCCGTTGCGATTATTCCGAAGACAGCAATAAAAATTCGTCTGGGCGTCGACATCCTAAAGTGCATCTCGCAAGCGTCATTCCGAGCGGAGTCGAGGAATCCCGTGGCTTAATACACGGTCGAATTCACAGGATATCTCGACTTGGCTCGACATGACGAACCTGCCTTACCAGTCCTTATAGACATGGCGCGTTGCTCTGCGTTCATCAAGTTGAACCCGCGCCTCCTCGTCTTTCATCGATTCCAGAAGAGCTTCCGCCTGGCGCTCGCTCATCTGGCCCTCCTTTTCGGGTTCGGCTTCGGCAACTTGTGCGTTCCCGTCAGGCGGTGGCTTCTGTGATTTGTCTTCGCCGGCTCCCTTCACTTCACCCGCAAATTTCTTGGATTCTCCAGGAGTCGCGGAAGGTGTCGTATTTTCCCCTTCACCCTCTCCTGGGGATGGTGAGGGGGTTTCATTTTCGCCTTCGCCCGGGCTCGGCGATTCTTCACCTTGCCGTTCTCCTGGCGAGGGTGAAGGCTGTTGACCTTGTTGCTTGTCGGCTCCCGGCGAAGGAGAAGGAGTCTCCCCAGGCTGCTGCTGTTTTTTTTGCGGCTCGTTCTTCGCCTGGGCTTGGTCGTTTTTTTCCTGTTGCTGATCTTTCTGATTTCCAGACTTGCCTTGTGATTGCTGATCTTGGGACTGCTGCTGGTCTTTTTGCTGCTGCTCGCCCTGACCTTGTTGTTGCTGCTGATTCTGTTGTTGCTGTTTTTGTTGTTCTTGCTGTTTTTGCTGCTGGTTCTGCTTCTGATCCTGCTTGTTCTGTTTGTCCTGTTTATTCTGTTCGTTCTTCTGCTGCGGCGAGGGGGAAGGGGAGGGCTGTTCTTGTTTTTTATTCTTCAGTTCTTCGATCTTCCGCTTCACGTAATCGTAATTGTCCTTCGCTTCCTTGTTTTGCGGGTCGAGCTTGAGCGTTTGCTCATAATGATCGAGCGCGTTTGTCCAGTCGCTGAGCTTTTTATCATCGCCCTTTTGTGCTTCGCCACGCTGATAAAGTGTGTTTCCAAGGTTATAATGGCCTTTGCTTTGCAAAGCGGTATCCCGGGAAAGCAATGCCTGGCTAAATGATTCCAGCGCCTTGCTGTAATCCTTCAGTTTGTAAGCAGCCGCACCTGAGTCGAACTGTAGCTTGTCCTCTGCGCGCGATTGCGGATGCGATTTTAACGCGTTCTGAAACTGGCTGTAGGCGTCTTCGAATTTTCCGCCGCGATACGCGTCGAGACCCGGCGCGGTGGCGAACGCGGGTGAAGACAGGAACATCACGAGAAGTGCGGTTGCCGCTGCGGCCCCGGCAGGCGCGTTGGCAACGCCACGCACAGCCTTGCGAGCAGGCGCGACAGCGGAAGCTCTTTGTCGCGCCCGTTTTCGTTCGGGAATCAGGATCGACAGTGCGAGAGCGATTAACGCTGCGCCGAGCGGCCATTCGTAACGTTCAATCGGTCGACGCGACAAACGCACATCCATTTCGGCAGCCTGCATTTTTGCCAGGCCCTCATTCTGAATTTGCTGCATCGTGCGAGGTCCGTTTTCCAAGTGAAGATAAAAACCCCCAGTAGTCTGAGCGATTTCGCGCAAACGTTTATCATCCAGCTTCGATTTAACGACTTGACCGGATGAATCTTTGACGAAGCTGGTTTGACCATCGTCGCCGGTCACCGGAATGAGTGAGCCCTGTGGTGTTCCAACACCTACCGTGAAAATTCGCACACCGGCGTCGGCCGCTTCTTTCGCGGTTTTCATGGCGTCCCCACTTAATTCTTCGCCGTCGGTGAAGATGACCAGAGCGCGATTTCCCATGGCGCTTTTACCGAAACTCTGCGTGGCGAGAGTAATCGCGCTCGAGATATTGGTGCCGCCTTCAGGAATTGTCTTGGTATCCAGATCGTTCACGGCCTCAACCACCGCGTCATAATCAATAGTCAGAGGCGCCTGTAAAAACGGGCGGCCGGCAAAAGCGATCAGACCAACACGGTCGCCCTGCAACTGACTGATTAAGTCCTGGATCGCCAGCTTGACGCGATCGAGTCGGGTCGGCTGCACGTCATTGGAAAGCATGCTGCGCGACGTATCCACGGCGATCAACAAATCGAGACCCTTGCGTTTCACGTCTTCAAACGTGTAACCCCAGCGAGGCTGCGCCAGACTGACAATGGCCAAAGCAAGCCCGAGCAATTGCAACGCAAATCTTAATATCCGACGGGGACGATTCACCGTTCCAGCGAGCTGCGGCAGCAGCCGCGCCGAAACGAATTCCTGCAATCGTTTGAGACCGCGCCGTTCTGAGCGAATGAACAACGCAATCAGAAGCGGGATCACAAGCAATCCCCAAATCCATTGTGGAACGCCGAAAGTCATGTGTTCGTTAAAACGTTGAAGGGTTGAAACATTAAACTGGCCGTGAACATCATTGTCATTCTGAGCGAAGCGAAGAATCTCTGATTATTCCTCCGGCAGCGCCCTAAGACGGTAATCTGAGATGTTTCGCTCAGCTCAACATGACAGGGTGAACGCTTCAACCTTCTTTTCACGGCAGTTTTTTCCAGATGGTTTGTGACAACAGGATCTGCGCCAGCAATAGCCCGCAGCCGCTCATCAGACACAGCGGGAACAAGTCTCGGTATTGTTGATATTTTTTCACGCTAACGGTCGATTTCTCCAGCTTGTCTATGTCATTATAAATTTGCTCCAGCGATTGTGTATCGGTCGCGCGGAAGAATTTGCCGTCTGCAATTTTAGCCACTTCTCTCAGACCAGCCTCGTTAAATTCCACGCGCTGGTTTTCGTAGAGAATGTTACCTAATGCATCTGTTAACGGTCCTTTGGGAGTGAATATCGGGGCGGGGGCGATTCCGTTGATTCCTGCGCCGATTGCATAGAGGTGGATCTTTAACGCTTTGACTGCCTCGGCCGCAGTGTTTGGTGGAATTTTGCCAGCATTATTTTCTCCGTCGGTTAAGAGAACGAGCGCGCGACTTTTCGAACGTTTATCATTTAACCGGTTAGCTGCTGCTGCCAGGGCCGATCCAATGGCAGTGCCATCCTCAACCAGTCCAATCCGCACGCGATCCAGGTTTTGCAGCAGCCAATCGTGATCCAGTGTCATCGGGCTAACCACATACGGGCGACCCGCGAATGCGATGATGCCGATGCGGTCGTTTGGTCGGCCTTCGATGAATTTACGTGTGACTTCGCGGATCGCATCGACACGCGTCGCCTCTTGTCCGCCGATTGTAAAATCCTTGGTCAGCATCGATCCGGAGACATCCAGCGTCAGGATAATATCGATCCCACTGGCTTCGATCTGAGTAAGACTTTTGCCGAGCTGCGGACGCGCGAGGGCAATCACGAAGACCGCAATCGAAGCCAGCACCAGTGACCGCAGAATTTTGCCTGCACGCGCAGCGCTTTGTTTTCCGATCGCCCGAAGGCTTGCTGTGGATGAAAAAGTCAGCGCAGCGGCCGGCCCGCGTTTTCCACGCAAATACGCGAGCAACGGAACCACCAAGAGCAGCAGGAGCAGCCACGGATGCGCGAAGGTCAACGCGCTATTTCCTGTGAACCAATCAACCATGGTTGACCTCCTTTCACAAAGCGGATCGCTTCCTCAAGTAACGATTCACTGTCTGAAGTTGTTGCTTCGTACCTTGCAAACTTGATCAGGTCGCAGCGGTTCAAGAAATCTTCGAGCAGCGATTTTTCGTCGTCGGAGAACGGCGATGAACCTCTGAGCCCATTCAGAAACTCGACAGACGTTTGCCGCGTGACGGGCAATCCGAACTGTTCCGTCACGTAGCGCCTGAGAATGTCCGACACACGGATACTGAAGCGATATGGATCGATCGCTGTGATCTGTCCTCGTATTTGCTCGAGCAATGCAAGTGCGCGCTCGCGGGGTGATTGGGGCGGTGTTGGGCGCCGAAAAGATTTTGCAACAAACCACACAATCAAACCGATCGCCGTGAGCAAGACGAACATTCCGAGAAAAACCAGCCACGGCGAAAGCAGCGAATAATCGACAGGCGGCGCAATATCGTGAAACTCCTCAGCCAACAGCAAAGGAATAATGGAGTAGTGGAGTCGTGGAGTAGTGCCAGGCGAATTCATTTCATTACTCCATTGCTCCACCGCTCCTCCGATCTCCCTCATCGAACACGAATGCGGCGCTCGCGTTGTTTGAAAAAGGAGCGCAGCTGCGGCAGATAGTCTTTGCCGGTTTGCAGAGCGATCGCGTCGATATTGTTTCGGCGCAGCACGCGCGCAAGCTCCTGCTCGCGTTCATCCATAAGCCCGCTAAAACGCGCTCGCGTTGTGCGATCCGCCGTGTTGATCTCAATTTGATCCCCGGTCTCGGCATCTTCCAAGGTGATGATGCCGATATTTGGCAATACTCGTTCTCGTTCATCGTGGATATGGATGGCCACGAAATCGTGCCGCCGTCCACTCACCGCCAGCGCTCGCGAAAAATCGGGCGCCTGAAAATCCGAAATGAAGAAAACCACAGCGCGTCGTGTGACAATTTTATTCAGATAATCGAGGGCCAGCGCCGGCTCTGTGCCGCGTCCCTTTGGTTCGAAAAACAAAATCTCCCGGATAAGTCGTAGCGTATGGGAGCGGCCTTTCTTTGGAGGAATAAAAAGCTCGACGCGATCGGTGAAGAGGATGAGCCCGACCTTGTCGTTGTTCCTAATCGCGCTGAAAGCGAGCAAACATGCGACTTCCGCGGCCAATTCCCGTTTTGATTGCGTTGTGCTCCCGAAGTTTCCTGACGCGCTGACATCCACGACCAGCATTACCGTAAGCTCGCGTTCTTCTGTAAATTTTTTCACAAACGCGTTGCCCATCCGCGCGGTCACGTTCCAGTCGATCGCGCGAATTTCGTCGCCGGGCTGATACTCACGCACGTCTTCAAAATTCATTCCCCGGCCTTTGAAAACACTGTGGTAATCGCCGGCGAACGCGGTCTCGACGAGCCCTCTCGTCTTTATCTCGAGAGTCCGGATTTTTTTGAGAATCTCCGCTGGTTCCATCGGAAGTGAGAAGTGATTGGTGAGAAGTGAAAAGTGATTATGCGAAAAATTCGTCGATGTTGGATGACTGTTCGCTCGTCGAGTCATTCTCTTCTACGCGTGAAATCCCTCGATAATCCGTTGCTGGAGAATGCTTACAGAAGTCGTCGGCCCGATCGATCATTCGCGAAAGCATTTTCCCTATCGAAACGTATTGGGAATCAAGCGGGTCGAATTGCTCAGGAAGAACATAGCCAGAATCTCGCGCGTCATCTAACCAGGACTGGGTCTCAGTGGCTTCGCCGAGTGCCTCATCGAGCTTGTTAACAAACACGGCCCTATAGCGCCGTCGGCCCCACGCCTCAGCAATCATTGCTTTAATAGCCCGTGAGCTGCGCCGAATCTGATCCGTTAAGGAATAACGTTCCTCGACGGGAAATTCGCGACTCAAGACGAATATGGTTCCTGCTGCATTTCGAGCTGCCTGGTAGACTTTCAAATCCCGAAACGATCTCGCAATCACTGTAGCGACTTCTCACTTCTCACCAATCACTTCTCACTGTTGGTCCTCATCACGGCACCGGCAATCCAGCAAATATTCTCTCAATAATCGTCTCGCTGGTCACTGCTTCTGCCTCGGCTTCGTAGCTAACAATGATGCGGTGTCGCAACACGTCGGGGCCAATGCTTTTGACGTCCTGCGGCGTGACGTAGCCCCGGCCGTTCAGAAACGCATGAGCCCGAGCGCCCAGCGCAAGATAGATCGTCGCACGTGGTGAAGCTCCGTAACGAATGAGCCCTTCGAGTCGTAAGTTATAGGCTGCGGGCTCACGCGTCGCCCAGACGACGTCCACAATGTAATCCTTCACGCGGTCATCGATGTAAATGCTGTTAACCACGTCCCGGGCAGCGATGATTTGCTTCGGATCAACCACTGGATCAACTCGCAAATCCGGCGAGGAAGTCGCCATCAAGTCGAGAATGTTTCGCTCCTCGGACTTTTGGGGATAACCAATGTTCAATTTGAACATGAAACGGTCGAGCTGCGCTTCCGGCAGTTGATAAGTTCCTTCCTGTTCAATCGGGTTTTGCGTCGCCAAAACAAGAAACGGATCGGAAAGAGGATAGGTTTGCTCGCCGATGGTGACTTGCCGCTCTTGCATCGCCTCAAGCAGCGCGCTTTGTACCTTGGCTGGTGCGCGATTTATTTCGTCGGCCAGGATTAGATTGGAAAAGATCGGGCCGAGCTTGGTAGTAAATTCCCCGGTCCGCGGATTGTAAATGAGAGTGCCGATTAGATCTGCAGGCAAAAGATCTGGCGTGAATTGCAATCTTTGGAAACCGGTCTGGATACAGGCGGCCATCGTCTTCACCGTGAGCGTCTTGGCTAGCCCCGGGACGCCTTCGAGCAGGAGATGACCATTAGCGAGCAGCCCGAGGAGGAGACGATCCACCAAATATTTCTGGCCTATGATCACGTGACCGACCTGTTGGCGGAGCCCGGGAATCCATTGGCCCAGCTCCCGAACTTCCTGCGTAATTTCCTGCGTAGATTTCATACGGACTCGTGAGACACGCAGGCTTGGGAGAACGTTCGATCAAACGTGCCGCAACCTGCTGAATTTCTGCTCATTTCGCTCACGAATCCTCCCGGTCTAGTCGCGTGAGCGCAGCGGCAGAATAATGCTAAACGTTTAGATCGCAATGTTCCTTCTCAAGCCATGGCATCGAGCGATTGGGGTAGCCGCGTTTGCAGGTGTCGCGATGTCGGTCCTTGCATGGATCGCCTGGAATGATCCGGCCATCAATTTTTTGAGCCGTGATAAACGAGCCGAGTGGATAGTCTTTCCTGTTGCAGTTGACACCCACGCGCATTGGTTCGCCAGTCTCGACGCAATATTCCGGCGCGAGTTTATTCTGACGGATCGACCGGCGACCGCGCGTTTGGGCGTTCGCTCAATGCGGCGCGCCGACGTAAGAATCAATGGCGTAGCCGTTCGCTTTCCGTCGAATCGCAATTGGAAAGAGATTGTGAGCGTCGACGTTACCGGGCAATTACAGGGAGGCAGTAACGTGATCGAAGCTCGCGTCTTTAATCATAATGGACCCCCGGCGCTGTGGCTTACTTTGAATACGGATCAACTAAGCTTGCGCAGCGACAGAACTTGGGAAGTATCGTTTGCCGGTTCTTCATGGCGTCATGCCGCGTTGGCCGCGGCGGCGAAGACTCCAGGGCCCGGTAATTCCATTGCTGGCGGGGAAGGCACGTTTGATACGCTGCAAAAAGTTTGGCCTTTCTGGATAGTTCTCATTGCAATCGCTTCTGTAGCCGTCTTTATCTGGAACCTCAGCCTTAAGAACTGCACAACACGATGGCTGGAAAAAACGCTCTTGCTCGTCCTAGCCGGCCTCTGGTTGCTGTTATTCTGGAATAATTCGCGGCTGTTGCCGTTTCACGCCGGCTTCGACGCGAAGGAGCATCTCAAATACATCAACTACATCCAGGAACACCGAGCATTGCCGTTGGCGAGTGAAGGCTGGGAAATGTATCAGCCGCCGCTCTATTACTTGATTGCGGCGGCCAGCCTTTCAGCGTGCAAACTGTCGATCAACGATCCTACGTCGATTTTATTACTGCGTTTGATCGGCGCGTTCTTGGGCATCGCCCAATTCGTCTTTGTTTTTCTTAGTTTACGGCTTTTGTTTCCTGCGCGAACCGCGTTCGTCGGACTTTTGCTCGCAGCATTTCTGCCGATGCACATGTATCTCGCGCAGTATGTGACGAATGAAATGCTGGCCGCCACTCTGGCTACAGCGACGCTATATGTATGTTTGCGACTGCTGAAGAGCGATACGCCGCGCGTGTCGCAGTTCGCCTGGCTCGGATTCACGCTTGGCGCAGCGATGCTGGCGAAAGCGACCACCGTTTTGCTACTTCCCATCGCGATTGCTGCAATCGCCGGGAAGCTCGCTTACGCGCGAGTGCGACTCGCAATCTCGCTGCGCAACCTCGGGCTACTGCTTGCGATTTGTCTTACTGTATGCGGCTGGCATTACGCGCGCATCTGGCTGAGGTTCGGTACGCCGCTCCTTGGCAACTGGGATGTAGTCAGCGGATTCACCTGGTGGCAGGACCCCGGTTATCACACTGCGACTGATTACCTTCGTTTCGGCCGATCGTTGGCGCATCCACTCTTCAGCGGTTTCGCCGGATTTGCCGACGGAATCTATTCTACACTATGGGGTGACGCATTATGCGGCGGCGCGTCGAGCCTGAGCTTCGCCTGGAACCGGCAGCCAATGGTAGCCGGTTATTTGTGGGCGGTGATTCCCACGGTGTTGATTCTCGTAGGCGTCGTCGCCGCGATCGTTCGGTTTATTCGAAAACCTTCCGGCCAATTGTTCGTGTTACTTGGTTTCTGGGCAGTACTCGTGCTCGGCTTAATTTTTATGACTCTCAAAGTTCCCTCGTACGCACAAGCAAAAGCGTTCTACGGGTTGTCAGCTCTCACGCCGCTTTGTTTCTTTGGCGCGCTGGGTTGGGAAACGCTGACACACGGCAGTAAACGTCATCGATTTGTTCTTGCTGCACTTTTGCTCATTTGGACGATGAACAGTTTCGCCACTTATTGGATTGTTCTTTCAGTGCCGCAGCATCTTTATGCCGCAAAAACCTTGGGCACCGATAATCAGATCGACCGCGCCGCCTCCGAAGCACTTAAAGCCGTAGAAGCAGATCCCGCGAATGCGACCGCGCGCGGGCTTCATGCACTGAGCTTGAGCGAGCTGGGAGAAGACCAGGAAGCCATCAAGGAAGCCGAGCGCGCGGTTGAACTGAATCCCACCAATTCTGCTGTCCACTTGGATCTAGCCGTTTCGGCAAAACGTAGTGACCCCGAGCGCGCAATCGCGGAAGCGCGGCGTGCAATCGAGCTCGGTCCGGAGAATTCTTCGGCCCAGCAGTTCCTGATGAATTGTTTTGTCGAATCACACCGCTACGGCGAAGCGAGCGATCTTGGACGCGAATGGCTGGCTGTGACTCCATATGACGCCGCTGCTCATTCCGCCCTAAGTGTGGCACTGGCAGAAACCGGCGATCTTACATCGGCAGCGCAGCACTTTGGTTACGTGATGATGTTACGGCCCGAAGCTGAACAAGCCCATGCACAATTGCGCCAGATTCTCCTGTCATTGGCCAGAGACCCGGATGGATTGCAGCGACTCCGCGACATCGCTGCAAATGCGCCGGACTCACCACGAATGCTGGATGAACTTGCGTGGTTGCTTGCGACGTATCCCGATTCGAAATCGCGCGATGGGACCGAGGCAGTTCGCCTCGCGGAACACGCTTGTGCTCTGACCGAACGTCGGATCCCCGCTCTTCTCGATACCCTGGCTGCGGCTTATGCTGAGGCGGGAGATTTTCCGCGGGCAATCAGCGTAGCCGAAGAAGCGCTCAATGACGCGCGGTCCTCCGCCGACAATGATGCCGTCAAGCTGAGCGAAATCATTCTTACATCACTTCGCGAAAGCCTTCCCTATCGCCAGGAGCCGGAGTAAGCCTTTATTTCGCTCGCAAGCGTGATGTTGGCCTCGCACTCTGGGCGCGGGGACGTAGCGTGAGAATGATCGGTAACCCTGGAAAAGGTTGCGCCTGGCGGAGGCGAGAAGCCAAATAGCGCTGGTACGTTTGATTCAGTAATCGAGGATCATTTACGAAAAGGACGAACTCCGGAGGCCGCAGCTGCTGACCTTCTTTGCCTTTCGATTGCGCAGCATAAAAAAGTTTGAGGCGCCGCGCTCTAATGATCGGTGGGGGGGTCGCTTCAAATGCCTGCCGCAGTAATCGGTTTAGAACTCCAGTACTGACGTGCTGCCGTGCGGCGCGTTGGATTTTTTCGATCGACCCAAACAATTTGCTGACGTGTTCTCCAGTTAACGACGACGTAATTAGCACCGGCGCATAATCCAGAAAGAAAATTCGCTGACGCGCGACCTCCACGAGTTTGGTGATGGTCTGCTTTTGATTGCGGTTTGGTTTAACCAGGTCCCATTTGTTCAAAACGATCATCGCCGGCTTCTGCGCTGCTTGAATCAATCCAGCGATTCGTTTGTCCTGCGCAGTTACGCCCGCTGTGAGATCAACAATCAGAATGCAAAGGTCGGCCCGGCGGACGCTCCGTTCTGCGCGCATTGCACTGAAGATCTCAACTGAAGTTGATTGCTTCCCGCGTCGGCGAATTCCCGCCGTGTCGATGAAAAGGAACGCGCGCCCGCCGCGCTCATAAAGAACGTCAACGGTATCGCGCGTGGTTCCTGGCAATTCACTCACAATCGCGCGTTCGCTGTGCACGATGGAATTGACGAGTGAAGATTTTCCCACGTTTGGCCGGCCGAGAATCGCGACCGCGAGTGACTCGGGACTCGTGGGTCGTGAATCAACATTGGGCGAGGGGAGAAGACGATCGACTGTGTCTAGCAAATCCAGCGTGCCCCGATCATGTTCTGCGCTGATCAAAACATTCGATCCGAAGCCTAACGAATCGAATTCCGCCGCAAACGGCTCGTGTTTGTCATCGTCGATTTTGTTGATTACAAGGATCACAGGTTTTTGAGATTTGCGCAGCACGCGCGCAAGCTCTTCGTCTATCGGCGACAAACCTTCTTTTGCATCGACGACGAAAAGCAAAAGATCGCTGTCGCGAAACGCTTCCTCGGCGGCGCGGCGAACCTGCCTGGTCAGTTCCGCTTCACCCGCGCCAAAAATGCCGCCGGTGTCCCAAAGAACAAAAGGCCGTGTACCACTTGCGCAAACCGCGGAAATTCTGTCGCGTGTAATTCCAGGCTGATCGTGAACGATGGCAACTTTTCGCCGAATGAGACGATTGAACAGGGCAGATTTGCCCACGTTTGGCCGGCCCACGATCGCAACGGCAGGAAGCTTGTTCGGAGCGTCGTTCATTATACGGAAACGTCGATCTCACTGTTTTGTCGCATTCGCGTGCCCTTCGGCTTGCAACTGGCGCACCCCGTCGGTGACGTAAACGATTCCTGAGATGAATGTGAACACCCCGGCTGCGATAACTACATACAGCAGCGGAAGAAAGTGAAGCTGTAGCATCACCCATCCAATCGCGATCATCTGCAAGACGGTCGCCACTTTTCCGGTCCAATTTGGTTTCACCTGAACCTTGCCATTGAGCAAATAAAGGACGATTGCGCCCACCAGGATGACGGCGTCACGCGAGATGACGAGAACGGGAAACCACGCCGGGAACCTTCCATAATCAGGATCAATGTCGCTCCAGTTGCTGATGCTTAGCGTAATTATGCCGCTCAAAAGCAGGCCCTTATCGGCGAGCGGATCGAGAATGACTCCCAGCGAGCTTCTCTGGTTATAATGGCGCGCAACGTAGCCGTCCAAACCATCACTGACGGCAGCGATCACGAAAATGGCAATTGCAGTATAACGCAGCCACTCAAGCGGCGTGCCATGGTGGATGCTCTCGCCATAATAGATCGCCATCGTCACAAAAACCGGGATCATCAAAATCCGGACGACGGTGATCTTATTGGCAGTGGTCATAACGCGGATGAGCGCAGAAAATTGTAGGGCGTTTCTGTGAAACGCCAATGCCTGATTGGCGTCTGGCACAGACGCCCTACAACTTTGGCTACTTCGATCTGGCGTCTGACAGGACGCCCTAAAGTTACGCTGCAGCGGCTGCTGCGTGTCGGCCTTCGGCAAATTCTTCGATCATCTTTCTATTAAATGCCGGGATGTCGTCCGGTTTGCGACTGGAAACGAGTCCGTTGTCCACAACGACTTCCTCATCGATCCACTTTGCGCCTGCGTTGCGCATGTCGACCTGAATTGCTGGCCACGAAGTCATCTTTCTGCCGCGAACAAGATCCGCGCTGATCAGGACTTGTGGTCCATGACATATGACCGCCACCGGTTTGTGCTCCCGGAAAAAATGCTGCGCAAACCCAAGTGCGTTTTGATCTGAACGGAGCGCATCCGGATTGAACAAACCGCCCGCAATCATGAGCGCGTCAAACTCGTTCGGTCTCGCATCTTTAACTGCGAGATCCACATCGAATTTGTCGCCCTTGTCCGCATGATTCATCCCTTGGATTTTGCCGGGCTTAAGAGAAACGATCTTCGTTTGTGCACCTGCTTCATCCAGCGCCTCACGAGGTTTTGTCATTTCCACTTGTTCAAAGCCATCCGCTACAAGAATGGCCACCTTCTTCCCATCGAGTTTTCGTACCATAAGATTTACCTCCCGTTTATTGATTGATTCGGCCACGCGAAATTGGCCGTACTAATGCTACGAAGCGCACCCGCCGATTGGATGGGGTTGCGAAGGTTCCCGGGTTTTTAGGGTAGCGGGTTTAGCCGCAATCGTCCTAAGCGTCAGTTAAGCGGAAACTGCCTGTTTCTCTGCGGTCGGAATTTTAAATCCTTCAATTTGCTTTTTTATCTCGTTTGCGAAGCTGGCTGCGCCGGCGCCGTTTACGACGCGATGATCGAACGTGAGCGAAAGTGTGGTGACTTCCGCACTTTCATTTTTCTTCCCGTTAGGAATTAACTCGCGATGCGCGGTGCCTACGAAAAGCGTGCCGACTGAGGGCGGCACAACAATAGGCGCACCTGCTTTGACCCCGAATGCGCCCAGACTGGTTATCACAACCGGGGCGTTCATCGCGTCGACGCGGCCGCTGCGAGTAGCATCGACTGTTTCGTTGTAAGTCTTGACGAATTCCGGCCAGGTCTTCTTGTTCGCATCAACGATCACCGCTGTTGCCAGGCGATCGCCTTCCATCGCTACCGCAATGCCCAGATCGAAATTTTCGTTCTCAACGATACGCTCGTCTTCCAAAATGAGGCGACGGAAGGGTGGATGTTTTTCCATGGCTCGCACCACTGCCCACGCGATCATCACGGAAGGAGAAGGGGCATGTTTTCCATTTTTTCTTTTGGCTGCGTCGCGCGCGTTGCGAATTGCGTTCCATCGCGCATCGATCTGCAAGTTGGCAGGGATCACGTGAATGAGCTTGCGTATGATCGTTGGCGAAAGCGCTGGTTCGATTGGTGTAGCCGGGGTCGTCGAGCCCAGCTGGGTAATCTCGCGCCTAGACACTGGATAG
>Ga0209234_1000014_pt1 | contig 44257 bp, 39 predicted proteins | sample GraSoi013_1_20cm_2_FD_185816 | JGI IMG/M metagenome (GOLD analysis project Ga0209234, IMG submission 185816) | Grasslands soil microbial communities from the Angelo Coastal Reserve, California, USA - Sample 08_20_2013_1_20cm (SPAdes) (version 2) | ecosystem: Environmental > Terrestrial > Soil >... | reverse complement strand
AAATCGCGAAATCGCTCGCAAAGTTTGAGCACGCGCGACGGCGCTTCGAAATCAAGTACGACAGCCCGCGATTTCTTTTGGTGGACGATTACGGACATCACCCGACGGAAATCCGCGCCACGCTAAAGACGGCGAGATCGGTCGGGCGCAAGCGCGTGCTAACCATATTTCAACCGCACCGTTATTCGCGGACAAAAGCATTGCGGAAGGAATTTGGCCGCGCGTTCGATGATGCGGATCGCGTGGTGGTAACGGATATTTATGGATCGAACGAAGCACCGATTCCGGGAGTGACCGGACAAGTGATCGTTGACGAAATCGTTGCGCACGGACATCGCGGTGTCAGCTACGAATCCCGTTTGGAATGGGTCCGCCGGGCTATCGGAAACATGCTCGAGTCCGGCGACCTCGTTTTGAGTCTGGGTGCCGGAAATATTCACGAGCAGTTATCTGCCCTCGCTGCCGACTTGGTTACTGCTGAAAAGTTGAAAGAGATCATGGGCGAAGATGGTGAAGTCTGCCTCTATGAGCCGCTCTCGAAACATACGACTCTTCGAGTAGGCGGCCCTGCGCAATTCTGGGCCGAGCCGCGAAATGAGAAAGCCTTCGCGAAGTTGATTCGGTTTTGCCGGGAGGAAAATCTTCCCCTTTTCGTGATGGGCCGCGGGTCGAATCTCCTGGTTCGCGATGGCGGCATTCGCGGCGCAGTTGTTCATCCGTGCGGTGGCGATTTCGAGAAGATCGAGATCAACGGAGTCGAGATCACCGCCGGCGCTGGGGCGAAATTGAAAGAAGTTGCTTACGCGGGCAAAGCGGCCGGCATTGGCGGGCTAGAGTGGTTGGAAGGAATTCCGGGCACGGTCGGAGGCGGCTTGCGCATGAACGCGGGCGCGATGGGCATGCAAACCTTCGACAATGTTGTGCGTGTTCGCTATCTCGATGCGAATGGCGAGGTACACACAAAAACACGGGACGAACTTGAAGTGTATTACCGGAATTTCCCGTTGTTGGCGAAAAATTTTGCAGTGTCCGCCGTTTTTCGTGGCGAGCCTGCGCCGCTCGAAGAAATTGTTCGCAAGCTGCAAGCGTCACAGGAAAAACGGCGGACATCACAGCCGGCAGCGAAAAGCGCGGGCTGTATTTTTAAAAATCCGGACACATGTCCTGCGGGAAAACTGGTTGACGAGTTGGGACTGAAAAATTTGGCTGTCGGAAAAGCTCGGGTCTCGGAGGTTCACGGGAATTTCATTGTCAATGACGGCGGCGCGACAGCGGCAGAAATGCTGCAGTTAATCGAAGAGATCAAGGCGACTGCGCGGGCTAAGCGCGGAATCGAACTGGAAACCGAAGTGCAAATCGTGGGAGAGACGGGGTGACGATGGCGACAGATCAGAGTTTACCGAAAAAAATTGCGGTGTTGATGGGCGGCCCTGGATCTGAGCGCGATGTGTCGTTGGCGACTGGTCGCGGCGTTTCTAAAGCGCTTCGCTCGTTAGGTGCAGAAGTCGTCGATGTCGATGTTCGTGATGAAAACTTCGCGCTCCCGAAAGATGTCGATCTTGCGTTCATCACCATTCACGGAACTTTCGGCGAAGACGGTCAGCTCCAGGAGATTCTGGAAGAGCGCGGAGTGCCTTACACCGGTGACGCTGTCGAGTCGAGCCGCGCGGCATTCGATAAGATTTTGTCGAAAAAAAAATTTCGCGAGCACAACGTTGTCACTCCGGAATGGGAAGTCGTCGAAGTCGGCCAGCAGCCAACGATCTTGGTTCCGCTGGTGGTAAAGCCGGCGAGACAAGGTTCTACCGTTGGCGTGGTGATTGTAAAAAACGCGAGCGAACTTGATTTGGCGATGACGGAGGCCGGCAAGTATGATCGCAAATTGCTGATAGAAAAATTTGTGCCGGGTCGCGAGTTGACGATAGGTGTTCTTGGTGATCAGGCCCTGCCGATTCTTGAAATAATTCCAAAGGGCGGTTTTTACGACTTTAACAACAAGTACCCGTTTCTGAATCCGCAGGGTGGCGGCGGCGCCGAGCACGTTTGCCCGGCGAAAATCGATCCAACCAGGACAAAGCAAATTCAGGAACAGGCGCTGCATGCTTTTCGTGCGCTCGGCCTGGTTGTTTACGGTCGCGTCGACGTCCTGCTTTCCGATTCAGGCGAACCGTTCGTCCTGGAAGTGAACACGATTCCAGGTATGACAGAAGCGAGCTTGCTGCCCGAGGCCGCTGCGGCTGCCGGTATCAATTACATCGATCTTTGCGCGCGTATCATCGCGCTCTCTCGCGCCAGAATGGAAAGGAGCACTAGATGAGAACCGCTCCGAGACCCTCACGGTCGCGCAATCGGCGAGTCTCAAATGTGCGCCAGCGCCGCCAGCAGCACTTGCTTGATGTGAAAGTTCGCTCCCGCAGAGTGGCACAGCATCGCGCCCGAAGGGCACTGGCCGTTCTCTCCCGAGTGGTGTTGCTCGCCGCCTTGTGCGCCGCGATTTATGCGGGGACACGTGAAGCCGCGCGGCGTCTGTTTTTCGAGAATACGGATTATCAGCTGAAAACAATTGAATTCCAGACGGACGGAACGTTGCAGCGCGAGCAGATTCTAAACGCCGCTGATCTACGCGAAGGCGAAAACATTTTCCGCATAAATCTGGCTCGCGTCCACGATCTGATACAGCAACTGCCTCAAACCGATGAAGTGCAGGTTATGCGAAAATTGCCTTCCGAGATCGATATTCGTGTAGTGGAACGAAAGCCGGTCGCGTGGATCACGAGCGAAAAGGAAATTTCCGATCCATTTGCATCAGACTCGGCCTTTCTAGTGGACGCGCGCGGTGTTTTGATGAAAGAAAAGAAGTTGCTGCCCGAATATCTCGGATTACCGGTCATTCTGGGATGCTCGAGCGAATGGCTCGAGGTGGGCAAAGTCGTCGAGTCGCTCGAAGCAAAGACGGCACTCGAGCTGCTGCGGTTGAGTTCGCGCAGCTTTTTGCAAATGCGCTTTCAGATCCGCGAGATCGACGTATCCGAGAGTTATCGTCTGCTAGTCACCGACAAGAATCATAGCCGCGTAATGTTTGGTTATAACGATCTCGAAACGCAATTACGCCGGCTCGAGCAATTTCTTGTTTACTGTGACGATTCAAAACAGGAACTGGCGGCGTTGAACCTGCTTGTGCAGCGAAACATCCCGGTGACGTTCGCGCCGCGGCCGGTCGCGGTTATTAACGATACCATCGAGCCTGCTGTGGAACCGCGGGTTATGAAGGCGATCCCGGTGCATGCTTCTGAAACCCGCCCTCGTCAAGGTTCCGGAGCGCAAGATACTGCGTCACCAGCACCCAAGGCGCGCACTAAGTCAAAACCATCCCCCAAGGCGATTCCCACTCAGCGACAGAAAACGGATTAACACAATGGCGAGCAATAATTTGATGATTGGTCTTGAGATTGGAACCTCCAAAATCTGTGTGGTTGTTGGAGAGAGCCGGCCCGACGGCACCGTCAAAATTCTCGGTGTCGGGCAAACGCCGTCGCGGGGCGTACGCAAGGGCGAGATCGTCGATTTTGAAACGGCAATGAAATGCGTGCACGAGGCCGTGGTCGATGCCGAACAGAAAAGCGACGTCATGATCCGAAGCGTTTATGTGGCGATTGCCGGGTCGCATCTTCAAAGCTTCAACAATCGCGGATGCGTCATGCTGCCCGAAGACCGCGATGAAATTGACGAGCAGGACATCGAAGACGTGAAAATCAATGCGCGCGAGGTAAGCATTCCTGCGCAAAACGCGTTCCTTCATTCCATCATTCAGCATTATCACGTCGATGGACAAGACGGCGTGCTGAGCCCGCTCGGGATGCTCGGCCAAAGATTAGAAGCCGATTTCCACATTATTCACGGTGTCCGGACGCGCATCCAGAACACAATCCGATGTGTGAAGGAATTACCGCTCGACGTCGAGGATGTCGTTTTCGGCGGCCTTGCTTCTGCCCAGGTGGTCCTCACGCAACACCAAAAAGATCTCGGGGCACTGGCGATCGATATCGGCGGCGGGACGACAGACTATGTCCTGTACGCGGACGGCGCGGTGAAGCAGAGCGGTTGCGTCGCGATCGGCGGCGACCATATCACAAATGATATCTCCATGGGGTTGCGCATCCCAATGGCACGCGCAGAGAAACTCAAAATCGAGGAAGGAAGTTGCGTGCTCGGCAATTGTTTTCCGGGCGAAATGATTTTGCTAAAGGACGATTCCGGTTTTGCGGGCAAGGAAATCGAGCGTGAAACCTTGAACACAATTATTCATCTGCGCTTGCGCGAGACTCTTGAGTTGCTCAAACGCAGGCTCGATGACGAACCATTCATCAATTACCTGGGCGCTGGAATTTTCATCACAGGCGGATGCAGCCTCCTCAATGGCATCGACAATCTCGCGGAAGAGATTTTCGAAATGCCGGCACACGTCGCGCACGCTCAAACAACATCAGGCGTCACCTCTGCAGTAGAGAACCCGCAATTTTCCACCGCAATCGGGTTGATCAAATATGCCCAGGCGGTGCAAACAGAGCGGCCAGCGCGAGGAATTGGGCGAATCCTGGGAAGAATTTTCAGCGGAAGACGATGAATATGATTCAAATTTTTGATAGGGCGCGACCGCCGGGCGCGCCGCAAATGCTCGATCTTGGACGGCGCCGGCAGTCCGTCTCTACCATATGATTCAACTCAGTAAAAACTACAGCCTCCCCGAGCGGGCGGAGGAATTTATTCCAATCAAAATTGTCAGTGTCGGTGGCGCCGGTCTGAATGCGCTCGATCGGATCGTGCTCGACGGATTGGAGGGAGCAGAAGTCCTCGCCGTCAACACCGACGTGCAATCACTGGCGAGCTCAGTTGCCGCGCACAAAGTACAGCTCGGTCGCACTGTCACCCGTGGCTTGGGTGCAGGCGGCGATCCCGAGCTTGGCTATCAGGCGGCATTCGAATCGACAGAAGAGATCCGCGAGGCGTTGACCGGCGCACGAATGATCTTTATCTGTGCAGGGCTGGGCGGTGGCACGGGATCGGGGGCAGCGCCATATGTGGCGCATCTCGCTCGCGAGGCGGGCGCGCTGGTTCTTGCATTCGCAACATTGCCGTTTGCGTTCGAAGGCAGGCGCCGCAACGCTCAGGCCCGTGAAGCTCTGGGCCGTCTCAACGAGATCGCGAACGCAGTGGTTTGCTTCGAAAACGATCAGATGGGTGACATGGTCGCGCCGCACGCCGGTATTCATCAGGCGTTTTCCAAGGCCGATACGACTATCAGTCAAAGTATCCGTTCGATAGTAAATCTGATTCAGCGACCAGGACTCATTCGCATTGGCTTCGACGATTTGCTTTCTGCGTTGCGTAGCCGTAATGGCCGATGCTTGTTCGGCTTTGGCGAATCCGATTCGGACAATCGCGCGCATGATGCGCTGGCACAGGCGCTCAAGAGTCCATTGATGGATCGAGGTCGCACGCTGGCGGACGCCGCGCGGGTCCTCGTACAGGTGGCAGGCGGGCCGGCCATGACCTTGTCGGAAGTCGAAATCGTCATGAAGGAACTCGGCCGGCACGTGAACGAGGAAACGCAGATTCTTTTTGGCACTGCTGTGGACGGACGGTTGGGGGATTGCTTGAGCGTGACGATTATCAGTTCGTTTACAGCGGATGAGGATTTGCCGCAGACTCAGCCTCCGCTCAGCAGCGCGCCAGCAATGCCGGCAGTGTGGGAAGAACCTCGAGAGGCGCCGCCGAAGATTGAAGTCGAGCCCGAGCCTGCATCAGTCGAAGATTTTCAGTCGGCGGAGGACACTCCTGTTGAGGAACCCAATTTCCCTGAGGTCGAAACCGCGCCAGCGCCGCCTGTCGAATCAGTCTCGAACTCATTCGAGGTTGTCGACCCGCCTGAGCCGCCGCCCGTGAGCGCGCCACGGAGAAAACCGCCGCCTCCAAAAGAGGAAAAAGTGTCCACTGAAAAATCCATACAAGCCAAACAGGAAGTCTTGCAGTTCGAGCCGGTCAACCGCGGTCGATTTGAAAAAAGCGAGCCAACTATTGTCGAAGGTGAAGATCTCGACGTTCCGACGTATCTGCGAAAAAAAATCAAGGTGAAGTGAGACTTCGCGGGTTAAATCGTAATTTGTTAAATCGTTGAATCGTAATTCGGCCGGATCTCGGATTTCGAATTACGAGTCTCGGATGACGACTCGCGCAGGCTTGTCCTATTTCTTCATTAATTCGAGCACGGCGCTCGTCATTCCGATGATCCCAACACGGATTGTTGGTTCTGGAACCGGCGCGAACTTGCTTGAATGCAGGCTTGGTAATTCTTTTCCCGACTGCTTGTACTCGGCGATCTTCGCCGGCTCGACTGCGCCGATGTGAAAATCAACCGCGGGAATGGAATGGTCGGGCAGACTGTATTCGGAAAAATCTTCACCGCCCATCGTTGGATCAACAATCTTCACGTTCTCGTTGCCTAAAGACGTCTTCCAAACGGCAATGAGTCGCTTGGTCAGCTCGGGGTTGTTATAAGTTGCGGGGCAGAATTCATCTTTACTTACGGTGACAATCGGCGCCCGCTCCGGCGGGACTCCGCCAGCGGCGGCGATCCCTTTGGCGATCTGCTCAATCGCAGCCAGCACGCGTTCGCGCACATCAGATTTGTAGGTGCGCACTGTCAGCTGCATCTTCACTTCGTCCGAAATGATGTTGCGCTTCGTTCCGCCGTGAATGGAACCCACTGTGATAACAATGGGATCGAGTGGATTGTTCTCGCGGCTCGCGATGGTTTGCCAGTCGTTGATCATTTCCGCCGCAAGTACCACCGGGTCCTTTGTTTTGTGCGGGTAGGCGCCGTGACCGCCCACGCCCCGGACGGTGACATCGACTGAATCGACATTTGCGTAGGTGTAACCTTCGGTTACGCCAATGTGGCCGGTTTCCAGGTCCGCTTTGTCATGAAAACCGAGCGCGAAATTCGGTTTACCGAATTTTTCGTAAAGACCGTTCTTGAGCAAGGCGCGCGCGCCGTTGCCTGTCTCCTCCGCGGGTTGCGCTACGAACACGATCGTCCCGTGCCATTGATCCTTTAGCTTTGCGAGAGCGCGCACCGTGCCAATGAAAGCGGCCATGTGTGCGTCGTGCCCGCAGGCGTGCATCACATGCACATCCTTACCTTCATCGTTTTGCGCGACGGTCTTGCTGGCGTACGGCAAACCAGTCTCTTCTTCCACTGGCAACGCATCCATATCCGTGCGTACAAGCACAATCGGCCCGTCACCATTCTTCATCACGCCCACAACCCCGTAACCTTTGAGTTTGGCGTTCTCATATTTGCCGAGATGCTCGGTGACCTGGCAACCCGCGGCGCGCAATTCCTTTGCGATGAGAAGTGCGGTGCGTTCCTCGTGCCCGGATAATTCCGGATGACTGTGAATGTCCTTGTAAATCGCGAGTAATGAGGGCAGCTGCGTGTCAGCGAACGATTGCGGCGTTTGCTGCGCAATGGCAAGAGCCGGCAGGAGGATGGAAAGTAACACGATCGACGACGAGACGGTCTTCATTTTGTCATGCTGAGCGAAGCCGAAGCATCTCTGAATTCTTACGCCGCGCAATGACGTAAGAGATTTCTCGACTTCGCTCGAAATGACAGAAAGTTGGAACGCTCATGGAATTCGAGAAGAACAGACTGCTCTTCGGCGCTGATCTTACTCCACGCATTGTCGCCATCGAACTTGGCGAAACCGGGACGGTTAAGGTTTATCGCCGGGAAGCAGATGGATCGACCATTGCCGATGTCGAGCCTTTTCACCCATTTGTCTGGTGCGATTCGGACGTTGTCGATCTTGGTATCGAGTCCGAAAAGCTTGAGAGCAGTCTCAAATACGGCTGGCTGGTCACGGTTGATAGCTGGAAGGAACTCATCGCATTGCGCAACGGGCTTAAAGGCACTGGGCGCGACTTCTTCGCATTCACTGATCCCGTGCAGCATTACCTCACTGCCACGGGGCGCACATTGTTTAAAGACCTCCCGTTTGAAGAGCTCAAACGCATGCAGATCGAGGTGCTTTCATTCGAAAACGCTGTAGCCGGGATCGATGATCCTGGCCGGGGCGATCACATCATGAGCATCGCACTCTCGGATAACACCGGTTGGGAAGAACAACTGGTTGTCGATCCCAAAAATGTGGAGGAATCGGAACACGCGGCATTGAAGCGACTGACCGCGATTATCAAAGAACGAGATCCGGATGTGATCGAAGGCCACGATCTCTTCCGTTCTGATCTGCCATATCTGGTCGCACGTGCGAAGAAAGCGAAGACAAAACTCGATTGGGGACGCAGTGACGGATTCTTGCGTTCGCGGCCGTCACGACTCCAAATCGCCGAAAAAACAATCGATTATCCGAAGTTCACAGTTGGTGGCCGTCATTTCGTTGATACTTTTTTGCTCGCGCAATTTTATGACGTCGGCATGCGTTCGCTTGCCGGTTTCGAGAGGACCGATGTCGCCCGTCATTTTGATCTTTGCGACAGCGGAGAGATTTCCACGCTTACAGGCAAGGAATTACAGCGAGCGTATCTGGACAATTCGGAACAATTTCGACGACGCGCGTTGTGCGGCGTCCGTGAGACGCGAGCACTCTCGGAACTGTTAAGCGCGAGCTACTTCATCCAGGCCCAGATTTTTCCCTATAACTATCAGGATGTGATCGTGCGCGGCAATGCAACGCGAATCAATGCGTTGTTCCTGCGTGAGTATTTCCGGCAACGCCATTCCATTCCCGAACTGCCGATGGTGCGCGCATTCGAAGGTGGATACACTGATATCTTCTTCACCGGAGTTGCGCACAACGTCTGGCACTGCGACGTCGCTTCGCTCTATCCGTCGATCATGTTGAAATTCGATTGTTTTCCGGTGAGCGATCAACTGCAAATCTTCCGCCATTTGCTCACTGATCTGCGCACGTTTCGATTGGAAGCGAAGGCCGAGATGCGGGCGGAGAAAGATTCGGCAAAGCAGCATCATCTCCAGGCGTTGCAAAATACGTTCAAGATTCTGCTGAACAGTTTCTACGGTTATCTGGGGTTCGCGCAGGGACATTTCGCCGATTTCGATGCCGCGGCGCGGGTCACCCAGATCGGGCGCGATTTACTCAAGAAGATGATCGACTGGTTAGGCGCTCACGGCGCGAAGGTGATCGAAGTCGATACGGACGGAATTTATTTCGTGCCGCCTTTTTCCATGAAGGCAGGCATGTCGCCTGCGAAGAAAGGTAAAGCAGCCAACTCGGCTGCCACTACAGCAGACGAAATCGACGAATTGCGTGAAGGTTTGGCGAAGGAATTGCCCGAGGGAATTGAAATCGAGTTCGACGAAGAATTTGACGCCATGTTCAGCTACAAAGCTAAGAATTACGCACTCCTCACCAAAGATGGTGACGTGATTATGAAAGGCGGCGCGCTCAAATCGCGCGGACTCGAAAAATTCCAGCGCGTTTTTTTGGAGGACATGATCAAGCTGATCATGGAGGGAAAACCAGAAGCGATTACGAATCTTCGGGATGAGTTTGAGCGAAAAATCCAGAACTGCGAATGGAAGATCGACATGCTGATGAAGACCGACACGCTGCAAGATTCGCTCGATAAATATCGCGCCAAGATTGCCGGCTCCGCGCGCAACCGCGCTGCCGCGTACGAACTCGCCCTGGCAAGCGGCCGCAATTACAAACCGGGCGACCAAATCAGCTATTACATTAAAGCGACACCGAAAAAAGTTCCCGCTTACGAAGCCGCCAAGCTCGCCAGCGAGTTCGATCCCGAAAATCGCGACGAAAACGTCGATTACTATGTCGCCAAGCTTGACGACCTCATGAAAAAATTCGGTGGACTTACCGTCGCTGCCGGCTCAACTGCAAAGCAGGAAAATTTGGCTCTGTAAGAGCCGTCTGTAATATGAATAAACGACTTCTATTGTTGTTAATAGTTGCCGCTTTCGTCGGCGGCACAGACCGAGCCTATCCAACTGAAGACAACCTTGCTCCAATCAAAGCGGAGATCACGAAGCGACATGATGAGTCGGTGAAACGCCTACAGGATTGGATCGGACAGGTGTCGATCGCGGCGGAGAACCGCGGCTATCCGGAAGGCGCGGAATACATGGCTAAGCTCGCTCGCGATGCAGGATTTCAGCAGGCAACGGTGATCAACACGGACGGCAAACCCGGCGTATTCGCGACGCTTGATGCAGGTGCTCCGAAAACTGTCGGTCTTTATTTCATGTACGACGTGAAACAGTTCGATCCGGCAGAATGGACGTCTCCGCCTACCGAAGCGCGAATAGTGGACAAACCGCCTCTGGGGAAGGTGATCATCGGCCGTGGCGCGGTGAACCAAAAAGGACCGGAAGCAGCGTTCCTCGCAGCGCTGCATGCCATTCGCGGTGCGGGCAAGAAACTGCCGGTGAACCTAGTGATGGTAGCCGAAGGCGAAGAAGAAATCGGTTCGCCGCACATCCCGCAACTTGTTAGGCGACCGGAAGTGCTCGATGCGCTAAAGAAATGTGTCGGCGTATTCATGCCCTCGGCGACGCAGGATTTAGATGGCGTTGTCACAGTCAATCTCGGGTCGAAAGGCGTGATCGAGTTGGAATTGGTGTCGAGCGGTGAAAAATGGGGACGCGGTCCGTCCAAAGACATTCATTCATCGCTCAAGGCGATGGTCGACAGTCCTGCCTGGCATTTGGTCAAGGCGCTCGACACGCTGGTGTCAGACGACGGCAACGAAATCGCAATCGACAATTATCCGAAGCCTCTTCCGCTCAGCGCCGAAGAAAAATCGACGATCGAAAAAGTGTCGAAGGTGCGGAGCGAAGCACAGACGAAGAAACTGTTCAGCGTCCAACACTGGATCAACAATTTGCCGTGGGACCAGGCCAACGAACGACTCGAATCCCAGCCGACGGTGAACATTGAGGGTTTGGTTGGCGGTTACACAGGTCCTGGCGGCAAAACCATTTTGCCTCATCGCGCTGTTGCGAAGATTGACATGCGCCTCGTGCCAGACATGAAGGCCGCAGACGCACTCGCGGCGTTAAAGGCGCATTTGGCCAAGCGCGGCTTCGGCGACATCGAAGTGAACATGACCGGCGGTTACGATCCCACGAGCACATCCGCCGATTCCGCACTCATAAAGGCGCAGGTCACGACTTACAAGAAATCCGGAATCGATGCGCTGTTGTGGCCGCGCAACGCCGGCTCGTATCCAGGTTACGTCTTTACCGGCGATCCCCTGAAACTTGCCGCCGGACATTTCGGTCTCGGTCACGGCTCGGGCGCACATGCGCCGGACGAATATTACATCATCGAATCTACGAACCCGAAAATACAAGGACTCGATGGCGCGGTAATGTCTTTTGTCGAATATCTCTACGAGTTGGCGAAGTAAAATTTCGGATTGTGCCCCATGCTCGCGTGCGGCACTATCGTGTCTTCGCGGCATCGCGAATTTGCGTCGTCACCTAACGAGTTGATATCAGCGGGATGAGTCCAAGCGAACAGCCGAAATCGGTTTCTGCCCGCGAGGCGGATAGACGAGCATCTTCTTGACCGAGCCATCATTCTCGAATTGAAACGCGAGGCGCATCGGTAGCTCGCCTGCGAAAAAGTGTTGTCGATTTTCCGGGTGCAGTCGGAATTTCGGCAGGCCCCATTCAGCGGGCGAGCGGAGAGTCAGAGAATCAGCCTCGCGAGCCACCGCGAAGATTCCTTCGCCGGTTGCTTCGTAATTTCCAACGTAAATGTCGAGTGTTGCCGGATCGAGCGCCACCTCGGTTCGCTTCGTTACGGTCGGTTTTTCCAGCGGGATGCTCGGCCGCAACAAGTGACGCGCGACGTCGCCGACGTTCGCGACCTGATTTGACAGCACGACGACGCCCACGCGCCTGACCGGATCCCACGCAATCGAAACCGCGTAACCGAATGTGCCGCCGTCTTGTACGATGAGAAGGCTTTTCTGCTCGTGAATGATTGTCCATCCAAGCGCCTGCTCGAAACCATCCCGCGACATCAGCCGGCGCGTATTCCAGGTGAGGCGCATTGCGCCGTCTAACGGCGAATGTTCGTAATCCATCGCCACGGCGAGTAACTTCAACAAATCATTCGCGGTCGAATAAAGACCGCCGGCTGCAGGCATGATTGAATAGATCGGCAACGTCGAGATCGGCGACGACGGCTGGAGAACGGCATTGTGGCCAGCCGCGAAATTCGCTTTCATTTCCCGCGAGAGCGCGAACGCCGTATTGGTTAGGGCCAATGGCGTGATCACGCGCTTCCGCACCAGACTTTCGTAGTCAAGACCAGCACGGGCGGCGAGCGCTTCGCTCAAAAGCCAGTAGCCGATGTTCGAGTATTCCCATTTTTCGCCGACGCCGCGCAATTCGGAGCTCGCAACGAACCGACGGAGATCGGCGGTCGAGTACTTCGCGGCTGCGGATTCGTTCGAAATCGTCGACTCGTTAGGCATGAACGGGAAACCTGAGGTGTGCGTTGCCAGATCGAGCAGCGAAATCGTTTTTCCGTTTCCCTCCGGAACCTTGAACCCGGCTGGCAAATATTTTGCGACCGGATCATTCAATCCGACTTCGTTTTTCTCGGCCATCTCAGCAAGCAGCAGCGCTGTGAATACCTTCGTCACCGATCCGATTTCAAAAACGGTATCGCCATCGAGAGGGTGCGGGTCATCCAAGCTGCGTTCACCGGCCGAAATGATCTTGCGACCCTCCGATGAGATCGTGCCAACGACGATACCGACGCCGTTCTGCTCACCGCCGAGCGCTTTGATTCGCTCCGCGGCTAATCTGCGAATTTCGTTGTCGTTAAGCAGATCACCTGAGTTTTGCCCGGCGCGAATCGGCGCAAGACTAACAATTAGCCACAGGCAAATCCAAAGTCCGATTCTCCGCGCCATCCCTGTTGAGATGCATCGCGTGGTCGTTTGGATTCAGTAAAAGTCCAATCTTGTCGAAGCCGAACAAGTAGCCTTCGCGCTCTGTGCAACGACTGCCACTTCCGCTTCGAACGCGTTTCACTGAGACGCGACTACAGCAACTTCGCGTCGAGATTGATCTGAGTCCCGGAAAGTGCCACGGAGACCGGGCAAGTCTTTTTCGTCAGCTCGGCTTGTTCCTTGAATTTTGCCTCATCTATACCGGGAACGTCGGCTTCGGTCTTTAGCTCGATCGTCGTGATTTTTGGTCCGCCGCCAACCATTTCAAGTTTGACGGTGGCCATGGTGCTAATTCGTTTCGCGGGATGGCCCGCTTTCTCCAAGTTCGCCGAAAGAGCCATCGAGTAGCACGCGGCCTCAGCTGCGCCGATCATCTCTTCGGGATTGGTGCCTTTGCCTTCTTCGAACCGCGATGAAAAAGAGTACGGACCTTCGAACGCACCGCTCCCGAGTTTCGTCGTTCCTTTGCCCTGCTTGAGTGTGCCTTCCCAAACAGCCGATCCAGTTCGTGTTGCCATTGTTTTACCTCCTGTGTTTGTTGCTGATTACGATTCTGCCGAACACAGGCAAACGCAATTTCTTTTCAGCCTAACGAACTCAGGCTGGTTTCGCAGCTGCGACGTCAACAGCCGGACCAGCTTCTGAACGGTGCTGAGCATCCGCCAAGGCGCGTTGTTTGCGAGCCAGCCAAATGCTCAGCGCGCACCATGCAGCAATGATGGGCACAGCAATGAAACTGATCGCGTTCAAGCTCAGGCCCACGACGTGGAGCGCTTTATACGACCAGGCGCCGACTATATCGCCGAGACGATAACCGAATGTATCGATTACGCTTTTCGCTTTGTATTTGTCTTCGCGCCGCAAAACGGTGAACAAAATTTCGCGCGCCGGACGAAGCAGCGCAAACCCGGTTGAACGCCGCACCACCTGAAAAACTGCTAGCACAACCAGGATGGGCGCATAACCGATCGCGAGAAAACCGAGCCCGCTTAGCGCCGGCATGAGCACGAGGGTAAAGCCCACGCCGAACCATTTTAGCAGACGACTCGTTAAGCAAAGTTGAATCAATACAGTGAGCGTGTTGACCGAGAAATCCATTTTGCCGAAGAATGCGGTGCGAGCCGATTTATTTGCCAACTCATGCCCCGTGAGGTCCGCCTGTTGAAAATAGGCCCACGTATTTGTCAGCGTGTAAATGAAGATGAAAACGACGAGCGCGAACAAGTACGGCGAACGCACGATGTGCGTGACGCTGTCCCAAATATTTCCGCCGATTGGTTTTTCGGCTGTCGCCGCTTCAGCGTGCTCGCTAAATTCCGTTGGGAAAAAACGGACGCATTGCGCCGCGATTTCGAACATCGCCGCTGACATGAGGCAGAAAATGCCAGTGCTGAATCGATCAACCAGAAACGTCGGGACCAGCGGACCGAGGATCGCGCCTAACGAACCGCCCACCGCGATGAAACCAAAAAGGCGCTTGCCTTGTTCGGCGGTAAATAGGTCGGTCATGAAGGCCCAAAAAAGCGTGGTCGCGAAAAGATTGAAGACGCTAACCCAGACAAAAAACGAGCGCGCCAGTAGCCATTGCCAGTTCGCCGGCACGAAGCGCATGAGAATGAAAAAGATGAAAAGATTAGCGATCGCAAAACGGTAGGCGATCGGCAGAAATTTGCGGCGCGACATGCGTGATACGATGGCTGCGAAGAGCGCGTTGGCGATGAGCATGCCGATGAGCGTGGCCGTGTACATCCAGGGCAAATTTTCCACGCCGCTGGTCGCACCGATTTCTTCGCGAATCGGTCGCAGAATGTAGTAACCGGCAAGTACGACGAAGTTGAAAACGAAGGCAAGCCAAAGCGCGCGGAGCTCGTCCGGCTTAGCATCAACGATTTTGGTGAAGAGTTTTTTCATACCAAATCGCTGTCATCCTGAGCGTGAGCGAAGGATCTCACCTACTTGCGTAACGTTTTCCGAATTTGTGAGGTCCCTCGCATTCGCTCGGGATGACATGCTATCATGCCTTTTTCTGATGCCACGCAGCCAGCACTTCCGCTTCACGTTCGGGTGTTAGACCGGCGCGCAATTTTGATTGTCGCTCTTGCGGCAACGATTTAAACCAGACGAGCGTGTCGCGCGACGTTTCCGCGAGCGGGCGAAACGTCAAGCCTTTTGCCAATGCGCGATCGATCTTCGTTCGCGCAAGTCCGAGCTCGTCACCGGCCCAGACGGGCATGTCCGACCATGCTTCAACTTTTTGTTGTTGGAGAAAGTCAGAGGGTAACCAGGTGAATGTGGCATTCGAATGGAGCGCATCTTTGATTTCGTTGAGCATCTGACCGATTTCGAGCGGCTTGGCGGGACCAGTTGCATTATAAATTCCGGTCTCGCGATTTTCCGCCATACGGATTGTCCATTCCGCCAGGTCTCGTGCGTCGATGAACTGCACCGGATCGCTTGGTTTGCCCGGGGCCAACACTTCGCCACCTCGATCAATGCGCACCGGCCAATATGTGAAGCGATCGGTCTCGTCGCGCGGTCCGACTATGAGGCCCGGTCGAATGATTAACGTTTTCCCGGGAAACCACTTTTCGACTTCTTTTTCCGACAATGCTTTAAGCGGGCCATAGGTCTTATAGCCGGAAGCCTTCACAGCTTCGATTGTCTCTTTGTACGGGTCGGGTCCGTCGTATTTGGCGAGCGGCGCTGTTTCGTCTACGCCCTGGCCCGTATCGGCATAAACCGAGATTGTCGAGATGAACATGTAACGGTCGACATTGTCTTTTAGAATCTGCGCAGCGTTACGGACCCAAGCCGGAAGCGTGGTCGGATTATCGATCGCCACATCCCATTGCCGATCTCGCAGCGCATCGAGCTGACCGTTGCGATCACCGATCAATTGCTCGACTTCCTTTGGTAACTCTCCGGGATGCGTTTTGCCGCGGTTAAAAGTAGTAACCTTATGGCCGCGGCTCAGGGCGTATCGAACCTGATACGGCCCGGTGAACCCGGTGCCGCCAAGAATGAGAATGCGAAGAGGTTTCGCCGATTTCTCTGCGAGCAGCGTTGTCGATCTTGTGGTCAAGGCAAAGGCGCCACCAGCTGCAGCAGAAAGTTTGATAAATTCACGACGCGTCGTTTTCATGTGGCGTCTTAACCTTTCTTGTCATGTCGAGCGAAGTCGAGGAATCTCTTGCTGTTATCGTTAGAAATTAGAGATGTCTCGACTTCGCTCGACATGACAAGAGAGAGGACGACCCAAATGACTCGACGTGAAGCCACGCGCTTAATTGGCGTGAGCGCGGCGGGATTGTGTTTGCCGGTTCGTGCGTTGCGCGCGCAGGCGAAAGCCGAATCATCAACAATGCTGACGCGTGCAATTCCTTCAACCGGCGAAAAACTGCCGGTCATCGGCCTTGGAACCTGGCAGGCCTTTGATGTCGATCTTACTTCGGATAACCGGAGACAACTCGGAGACGTTCTTTCGCTTTTTGTAAAGCTCGGCGGACGCGTAATCGATGCCTCGCCGATGTATGGTCGCGCCGAAGATGTGATTGGCGCGCTGACGACTGCGCTCGGTATCCAGGACAAGATCTTTCTCGCCACGAAAGTTTGGACACGCGGTAAGGAGGATGGGATCAAATCGATGGAGCGTTCGATGGCGCTCTTGCGTTCGAAACGAATCGATCTGATGCAGGTACACAATCTCGTCGATGTCCAAACGCAATTGACGACATTGCGTGAATGGAAGGCGCAGGGGCGCATCCGCTACCTGGGGGTCACCCACTATGAAGCGGGGGCTTTTGCCGACGTGGAGAGAATCATGCGAAGCGAAAAGCTCGATTTTGTGCAGATCAACTATTCACTGATGGAACGCGAAGCAGAAGAACGCGTTCTACCACTTGCTCGGGAACGCGGCATTGCGGTTATCGTCAATCGCCCCTTTGGGGGAGGCGATCTCTTCAATCGAACTCGCTCAAAGCCCTTGCCGGATTGGGCTGCTGAATTTGATTGTCATTCCTGGGCTCAATTTTTCCTCAAGTGGATCGTGACCAATCCTGCTGTCACTTGCGCTATTCCCGCGACTAACAAACCAGGTCATCTTGAAGACAACATTCAAGCAGGGATCGGTCGGTTTCCCGACGAAAAGATGCGCCACCGGATGGTCGAATTCGTCTCGTCACTCTAAGTCCGCCGCCTCAGGAATTGCCTTGGAAACTGCCGTTTTTACGACCCCTGTCACGTTCGGTAATTGTCAACCAGAAAAATTTTACGTTTTCTGAAAAAAATCAGTTGCGGAGGCAGTCGATCTGATCGATAGGACGCGCGCTTTATGCGAAAAATCACCCCCTATCTAATTCTCGGTCTCTGTTGCGTAGCATTCTATCCGCGTCCTGCGGCCGCGCTGAATTTTTCGGCGCCTAAGCCCAAGTTTGGGTACAGGGACGCCTCGGGCAAAAAGCAGTCAATTGAAGTAGTGGACAAGTATTATCCAAAGAAAATCGTGCATCCGTTTGGCAACGATTCAAACATTGATCCAAAGCTGCGCCGGGCTGCGACCATTGCAGAGGAACGCGCTCGCGCTCATTCTCTTTCGAAGTGCTGGCACTACGTCAAAGAAGCCCTCGTGGCCGCAGGCGTGGTGAAGTCCCGTCCGGAGACAACCTTGGCGAAGCAAGCTGGTCAAGAGCTGGTGAACAAGTTCGGCTTCAAGAAACTGCCGGTGTCCGATCCTTACCAGGCGCCCGTTGGCGCAGTGTTGGTTTATGATGCGAAACGTGCCGCAGGGCACGTGGAGATTCGCACAGAGGACGGTTTTGTAAGTGACTTCCGTTCAAAAACCCCATCGCGCCGGCCGCTGTTAGGCGTTTTCGCTAAGAGCTAGGTCGAGCCGCTCGGGAAAATCGAAAGCGGCGCAGCAGCGCGCGCGCTCCAAGACGCAAGCGTAGGATTGCGCGTCGAAATACGGCCACGCTTTGGAGTGCGGCGGTGCTCCGCCGCTTTCGCATGTCAGCCTCACCGCTCGGTTGAAATTCCCCTTCCTTGCTTGGACTTACAGCTTTTCCTTTGAGTGGGAGCAAACTAGGAAAACTCTTCAATTATCTGCGACACTGATTAGAGTCCTGTTTTAATGTCGCAATCCGTTCCGGTTCGTATCGCGATGTGGTCGGGTCCGCGAAATATCTCGACGGCGATGATGCGCGCTTGGGGCAATCGTCCCGATACCTTGGTGATCGATGAGCCGTTTTACGCCTATTATTTAAAGGCGACCGGCAAACAGCATCCGGGGGCGGATGAAATAATCGCTTTCGGCGAGACCGATTGGCGAAAAGTTATCGAGCAACTGACCGGCCCGATTCCGAATGCCAAGCGGATTTTCTTCCAGAAACAAATGGCCCATCACCTTTTGCCGGAAGTGGATCGTGAATGGCTCGGTGCAGTCACGAATTGCTTTCTTATTCGCGACCCCCGCGAGGTGATTGCTTCATATATCAAAAAGCGAGAGGATCCAGCGCTGCCGGACCTGGGCTTTATTCAGCAAGCAGAGATCCTTGATTTTGTCCGTATTCGCACGGGTTCGATCCCGCCAATTGTCGATGCAAAAGACGTTCTGGAAAATCCTGAACGGATGTTGCGCCTGGTTTGCGAGGCGGTCGGTATTGAGTTTAGCGAATCGATGCTCTCATGGCCGCCCGGATTGCGTCAGACCGATGGCGTGTGGGCCAGGCATTGGTATGGTGAAGTGGCAAAGACGACATCGTTTCAACCATATCGTGCGAGACGGTCCAAGGTGCCGGCGCATTTACGTGAAATTTATGATCGCTGTAGCGAATACTACGACCGATTCTACGAATACAGATTGCGCTGAACCACGGATTACGCCGATTTGGCTGATAAAAGACTTAACCAGCTTTGCTTTTAGTTAGCTGGTTTCCAGACCAAAATCTGCCTTACAACTCGGAAACTTAGTGTTCATTCGTAGTTAGTTTTTCTTTTCATGCTTCAGAAATTTGATGAGCGAAATCGCAACCTGATTATTAACATCAACGGTCAGCTCGTGCACCGCGACATGGCCGGGATCAGCCCCTTTGATTCTGCTGTGCAAGGCGGCGATGCGGTGTGGGAAGGATTGCGGTTGTACAACGGCCGGATTTTCAAACTTCACGAACACCTCGATCGTCTGGAGCGTTCGGCGCGCGCTTTGTCATTCGCCGAAATTCCGCCGCGCGAAAAAATCATCGAGGAGATCAAACGCACTCTCGCGGGAAACAAGATGAGCGACGGCGTCCATATTCGCCTCACGCTTACCCGCGGCTTGAAAATCACGTCTGGAATGGATCCACGTCTGAATCAGAACGGCCCGACGTTGATCGTTCTGGCGGAGCACAAGTCGCCAGTTTACGCGAAAACCGGTCTGACTTTAACTACGAGCAAAGTCCGGCGCCCGCCCCCTGAGGTTCTTGATGCGCGAATTCATCATGCGAATCTGCTGAATTCAATTCTGGCAAAGATCGAAGCAAACAACGCCGGCGCGGATGACGCCTTAATGCTCGATACGCGCGGGTTTGTCGCGGAAACAAACGCCACGCACGTCTTTATCGTGCGCAACTCCGATAAATCGCGAGCAAGCGGCGATCTGGCTACCAGTCGCGTTGTGGCCTGTCCCGAGGGAATTACGCGGTCAACAGTGCTTGAAATTTGTGCCGCGGAAAAAATTCGCTGCATCGAAACCGATTTGTCGGTGGTCGATGTTTACGGCGCCAACGAAATGTTTTGTACAGGCACGATGGGCGAGTTGGCTGCGGTCACCAGGCTGGACAATCGCCAAATTGGCGATGGCAAGGTTGGCCCGATGACAAAACGCCTGAGCGAACTTTACGCCAAACGAACTGCGATCGAAGGCGTACAGATTGTCTAATTGCTCGGCTTCTAGGGACGTTGAGGCTCTTTATTCTCCCAGGTTTTCTTTTTGAACGAGACCCGCCCCGAGCCTTCCTCGAATGCTTCAAAATGTTCCGGGTTCTGCTGGTAGTATTTTTGGTGATACGCCTCAGCCGGATAAAATTTCATCGCCGGCAGAATTTCGGTCACGATCGGTTTGTTGAACTTGCCCGAGCGCGCAAGCTTCTCCTTTGAAGCCTCCGCGACTTTTTTCTCGCCATCGTTACCGTAGAAAATGGCGGCGCGATAACTCGGTCCGATATCAGTAAACTGTCCGTCTGCCTGGGTCGGATCGATTTGGCGCCAGTAGATATCGAGCAACTGGTCGTAAGAGATCTTTGCCGGATCGTACGTAATCTGGATCGACTCGCGGTATCCGGTTTTTTCGGATGAAACGACCTCGTAAGTCGGGTTCGGTTCGGTTCCACCGCAATAACCCACCGCGGTCTTGATGACTCCTCTTGCCTTATCGAATGCCGGTTGGATGCACCAAAAGCAGCCGCCCGCAAAGATCGCGGTTTTGGTTTCGGGAGAAGAAGAATTTTGCCCCTGGCTACTCGTGATAGGGCACGCAGCGATCAATGCATAGCTCACCAAGAGAATAAGTGCTCGTTTCATATACTTTCGATGGTTAGACAGCTTCTCAATCGGCGCGTTGTGAATAACTCAGCCTATTTTTTGCTTGCCATCAGCAGGGCGACCGTCATAAACGGGTTTTACCTTAATTCAATGCGGGCGAGACCAAATCATCAAAACAGCCACGCTTCTTTCGGCATTGTCTCCCTGTTCATTCGAATTCTTGGATTTCTCCCCGATTCACTTTCTCCTCAGCGTGCCTGCGGATGAGGGTAGCTTAGCTCACCGCAGGCGCGTCCCTTCTCGACTGATTACAGTCGAATCGCTCACGGATCATTTGGATCTCGATAAGATTTTCGGACGCAAAGCGCCTTTGCACGTCGATCTTGGATGCGGCGATGGTTCGTTTCTTTGCGCGCTGGCGCAGCGGATGCCGGAGAAGAATTTTCTCGGGATCGAACGGCTGCTCACTCGAGTGCGCACATCAGCGCGCAAAGCCGCCACACTGGACAATGTGCGGCTGTTGCGGATGGAAAGTTTCTATGCAGTGCGTTATCTGTTGCCGGCCGAATCGGTGGAAAGATTCTATCTGTTGTTTCCTGATCCCTGGCCAAAACGCCGTCATCATCGACGCCGGATTGTGACGCCCGATTTTCTGGGCTCGATTCATGCCGCACTCGAGAAAAATGGGAGCATTTACATTGCGACAGATGACGTTGATTACTTTCGGAAAATCAAAGAGATCGCCGAATCAGATCCTAGTTTTGCAATCGGCGACGCTGATGTCGATCTACCACCGAGCAAATTCGGACGCATCTTCCGGGAAAAAGGCGCGCCCATTCAATGGCTGGAACTGCGAAAGATTTCGCCGGTGAAATAACTTTGCGCTTCCCAACTGTCTTGACGAAAGCTCAGCGTCACTGCGCCCGCTTCATCCTGACGAAAGAGTTTAATGCCGCGTTTCCGTATGTTCTCCGCCCAGGCGTCGCTGATTCGCTCGTAGCCGGGGAAGTCCCGCGAAGTAGCAATAATCAGGCGCGGCCGCGTGGCGTCGAGGAATGCGGCAGAACCGGATTCTCCGGAATGATGTTGCCCCTTGATGATGATGTCGCTCTGCAAATTCAAACCGCTCGCCAACAATGCCTGTTCCGTCTTGGTGCCACTGTCCGACATGAACAAGATCCAGGTCGCCGGCGCGACTACCAAGTGAATAACATAGGCCTGATCATCGGCGATCGGTGAGCTAAGGTTTCGTGGAGGGAACAGGACATGCGCGGTGACATCGCGCGACATGCGGAAACTGTCCCCCGCAGCTAGATTGTCTGGTTCGATTCCGTGCTCTCGGAACAACTGTTGCAATCGTCTGTGTACAGCTGAGTGATCGGGCGCCGCGTTATCCACGATGCGGATTCGAGGAAAATCGTCCAGCAATTGTGGTGCGCCCCCCAGATGAAGCGCGTCGCCGTGAGTGAGCAGCAAACAGGAAAGCCGGTTTATCCCGGCCCAGTGCAAATACTCACGGACGACCCGCTGGTAAGTCCGTTCGTTACCACAGTCGAATAACCAGTTCGCGTTTCCAGTTTGCAAGTGAACGGCTGCTCCCGCGCCGACATCAAGGACCGTAATTTTTGCAACGAGCTTTTCGGGCCAATGCGGATGTTCGACATAAAAATGCCCGCCCGGAACATGCGCCAGGAATTGTACAATTCCGATGACAATCTGTGCCAAAAGCCAGTTGGCATTATTGAAAATCATCGCAAGTCCTGGCAGAAGCGGCGTGGAAAGAAGGGAAAGAAGCGCGATCGCGAGAATGAAGAAAGCAATCGGCACCACGATCAAATTCGCCACCAAAGAAATTGGTGTAACGATATAAAAATACCAAAGTACCAGCGGCAACGAACCGACCCATGCCGCGAGGGAAACGCCGGTTCCGCGACAAAGCCATTCAAAGGCAACGTGCATCCGGAGTCGCGGACCACGCAACAGGCTTCGTGGCAGGAAAGGATCTGGAGCAGTCCAGCGCTGCAAAAATTCCGCAAATGGATCGGCAAACAATATAATGGCGCCAACGACCGCGAAGGAGAGTTGAAAGCCTGTCGAAAAAAGTTCATTCGCGTTCCAGCAGAGAAGAAAGAACGCCGCTGCAGCGAGGCTGTTGAGAACGAAAACCTTGCGTTCGAAAAATAAACCGCCCAGCAAAACCGAGCTCATTACCGCGGCTCTTACACTCGAAACGTGTAGTCCCGTGACTGCGGCGTAGAAGAGCAGCAGAGGTATGATGAGCGCAGCCGCCCATTTGCGCGAGAGCCGCGCCACCATTGCCAGCATCCACAGCAGGGCGGCAACAATTCCCACGTGCAAACCAGCGACAGCGAAAAGGTGAAGCGTGCCGGTTTGTTGAAATGGTTCCTCAATATCTTCCGGCGCTTGATGCCTGAGGCCGAGCACGATTCCGCTGAGAAAATTTTGCACTTCAGGCGCGCTCTCCAACCCTCTGCAAAGCGCGTTTTGCATCCATGCGCGCGACTTCTGCGCCAGGCGTAGAATGGGGTTGCCGCCGCCGCGTCGAATCAGAGTGCCGTCCTCGGTGTAACGAACAAAGAGCATTCGACGAACGTCGTGACGCGCCAGATAAGAGCGCATATCAAATTCGCCGGGATTTCGCGGAGACTCGATTACTTCCGCGATTCCAAAAAGCTTTAGCTCATCGCCAAATTCCGGGGCGCCTTTCCAACGAACCTGCCAGACCGCGCGTGTCGGTTGTTTCCGGCCTTCAAATTCGATTGACTTGAGCTTCAGCAGAAACGTCGCAAACCCACTGGGAGCGACTTTTGGCTCAGTGATGACGGACCCGATTGCCGTGACGACCCGCGGTCGGCCGCCAAGTTCGTCAGCAAGTCGCTGGCCTTCTGTATTGTTCGTCTCAAAGTTGTGCAGCAGGAAAAAGCCAACTCCAACGATGGCGTAAGTCGCGAGCAGCGTAGGTCTGCACGCGACGATGACCGTGCAGATGGCTAAAATGATCGTCACCGGGACTAAGGCGGCGCCAGGGAGGGGAAAGACGTCCGCGATGGTAATTCCTATTGCAGCCGCGAGCGACAAACCAACAAATGGCTGACGCGGCGCGTTTAGGAATTTCATCCATCGGCTTTTCGCTTATCCGGGCTTGGCAAGGCAAGCCGCAATCGCGATCACCAATCACCAAGATCTCAAAAGTGAGAGAAGACTTCCAACGAAGTTGCCATCCCGAACGTAGCGAAGGACTGCCCAATCGAAGCCAAGGCCACGCACAGCGTATCGTGTGATCAGCTCAACATCGTGACGCAATCAATGCTGTTTGCGGGACGATTTGAAAGTTCCGGCGCTTCGGGATAAATCCCGGCTGCATGGTCAACTTAGAAATCCACCTTCCTTGGGATAGGCGCAGGCGCGATTGCCTGCGTCGCGGGCGCGCCGTAATTTCGCTCGTGCAGGATCTTTTCGGAGATGACGAAGATGTTGAAGTCGCGCGCGCCGATAATGCACCGCTTGCCACGCGCATACGCCCGCGCTCGCTCGATGAACTCGTCGGCCAGGAGCACATCCTGGGGCCTGGCAAACTGTTGCGCCGTGCCATTGAAGCCGATCGATTGCCTTCGGTGATTTTTTCCGGGCCGCCCGGCACCGGCAAGACCACATTAGCCCGAATCATTGCGGAGGTGACGCACGCAAAATTCATCCGGATTAGCGGCGTGGAAAGCAATGTCGCCGAGATGCGCAGGGTCATCGCTGCAGCCGTGAATCGTCTGCGCACGTCTGGTCGAAAGACGATCCTGTTCGTTGATGAGATCCATCATTTCAACAAGGCACAACAAGACATTCTCCTGCCAGACGTCGAGGCAGGGACTCTTCGTCTCATCGGCGCGACCACCTACAATCCGTTCTTTTATGTAAACAGCGCACTCGTGTCTCGATCGCAGGTTTTTCGACTTGAGCCGCTCACAGTCGAGCAACTCGAAGTGTTGATCGATCGCGCATTGGCCGACAAAGAGCGCGGACTTGGAAATTACAACGTGAAGATGGACAGGAACGCGCGTCGGCACCTGGCGAAGCTTAGCGACGGCGATGCGCGCAAATGTTTAAATGCGCTAGAGATCGGCGTTCTCACAACCCCGCCAAAAGGAAATAACAGCGCAATTCCTTTCACGCTTCAGGTTGCCGAGGAAAGCATTCAGCAAAAAGCGGTCGTTTACGATCGCGCCGGCGACTCGCACTACGACACGATCAGCGCGTTCATTAAAAGCATGCGCGCCTCGGACGAAAAAGGCGCGATGTACTGGCTCGCCAAAATGCTCCATGCCGGCGAAGATTTCCGTTTCATCGCGCGACGCATCGTAATCTTTGCGAGCGAAGACGTCGGCCTTGCCGATCCCGAAGCGCTGCCGCTCGCGATCGCGACACAAGAGGCGGTGGAATTCGTCGGCATGCCCGAAGCGCGAATCCCTTTGGCGCATGCCACCGCTTACATGTGCCGTGCCGCGAAGAGTCGGGAAGCGTACGATGAGTTGAATGCCGCGATCGAAAAAGTCGAAATGGAACAGACCAGGCAGGTCCCGGAGCATCTCAAGAACAAAAATTTCCCGGTGAATCCGGAAGGGTAGGGTGCGAGCGCCGGGCGTGCCGACTGGGCTAAGAGAAGAAAACAAAGACTCGCAACGTCATTACAACCTTCGTTTTCTTCGCTGCCTTCTGTAGAAATCTTTCGGCATGCATCAATCAGGGGAGAAGATTGGAGCCGGCGGACGGGTTTCGCGTTTTCTACGACTGATTCGTTTTTCCCACACAATTTTTGCGCTGCCATTTGCTCTCGGGGCGCTCATTGTGGCCGCGAACGGCTGGCCGTCGTTGAGAGTTTTTGTTCTGGTTGTCGTCTGCATGGTGTTCGCGCGTACCGCAGCGATGCTTTTTAATCGACTGGTTGACTGGTCGCTGGATCAGCGCAATCCCCGCACGGCTTCGAGGCATCTGCTTATCTCGAAGCCAGGAGCAATCGTGTTGCTTGCAGTCAGTTCTGGTGGCTTTCTCCTTGCGGCGGCTGCCATCAATCGATTGACTCTCATTCTTGCGCCGGTTGCGCTGGCTCTGATTTTTTTCTATTCCGTCACAAAACGATTCACGAGCGCAACGCACTTCTTTCTCGGCCTCGCGCTGGCCATTGCACCGATCGGTGCATGGATCGCGCAAACTGGTCGGATCGATCTTGCCCCGGTTGTGCTCGCGGCAGGCGTAATTTGCTGGGTCGCAGGGTTCGATTTGATTTATGCGACGCAGGATTACGATTTCGATCGACGGGAAGATATTCGATCGCTTGTTGTAAAACTTGGAATCACGCGAAGCCTGCGTCTGGCGCAGTTATTGCATCTTCTGACATTTGTGGCGCTCATCGCTTTCGGCATGGTGGCTCAGCTTGGCCGAGTTTATTACTGGTCGATGCCATTCATCGGAGCAGCGCTTTTTTACGAGCACAGAACCGAGAAACTGGATCTCATCGGGATCAATCGCGCTTTTTTCCAAAGTAATGCATTCGTCAGCGCGGTTTTCCTGATTGCTGTGTGCGTGGATCGATTGGGTTAGATCGGACTTTCTAGACGCCGACCTCTGGCTGGCGCGGTGCGCGTAGCATGAACAACCTCAGTGCCGCGCGCTTCGCGGAGCGAAGCATCTACAGGAAAGCTACATCGCGTTTAACATGGCGACGCGCCGCTCATGCCGGCCGCCGTCGAAACCCGTTTCCAGCCAGATCCGCACAATTGTGAGCGCCAGATCCTCCGGAATCAGACGCTCGCCCATCGAAAGCACGTTGGCATCATTGTGTTGCCGCGAGAGGCGCGCCGACTCTTCGCTCCAGCAAAGCGCGCAACGCACGCCGTGGACTTTATTGGCCACCATCGCTTCGCCGTTTCCTGATCCGCCGAACACAATACCGCGTTCACATTCGCCGCGAGCGACTGCTTCCGCCGCCGGTCGAATAAAAAGCGGATAATCCACGGGGTCTTCATTGAATGTGCCGAAGTCCTTAACCTCGTGTCCAAGAGTGCCGAGCAGGTGTTTAACTTTTTCTTTATAACGAAAACCGGCGTGATCCGAGCCGAGTGAAATTTTCATACGTCTGTCATTCCGAGCGAAGTCGAGGAAGCTCTAATTGTTGTTTCGAATCCCGTCGAGCTGAAAAGAGAATAGCCATCCCGCAGCAGCGGGAGACTCCGCTCGACATGACAAACGTTACGCCCCATGCAGTTTCGCCAGTTCGTTCCAGATTTCGCGCTCACGTTCGGTCAGTTTCTTCGGCACGTTGATCTTAACTTCGACGTAGAGATCGCCACGCTTTCCGGAGACTCCCGACAAACCCCGTTCTCGGAGGCGAAACCGCTGACCACCCTGTGTGCCTGGCGGAATTTTCAGGCGCACCTTGCCTTCGAGGGTAGGCACGAGCAATTCGCCGCCGAGCACCGCCCGCCACGGTTCGATCTTCACCTCATGAATCAAATCGCTGCCCTCGACCGAAAAATCGGGGTGGCGCGCAAGCCGGACACGCAGGAACAGATCGCCGCTTTTCCCACCGCCCACGCCGGCTTCGCCCTGGCCAGCCAGACGGATTCGCTGGCCCTCGCGAACTCCACGCGGGATTTTGACCTGATAATTTTCGACTTTATTTGAACCTGCCCGACGCAACGAGACGGTTCGCGTGGACCCGTTCAGTGCTTCTTCCAGAGTGACCATAATGTCGGCCTCGACATCCGCTCCGCGCTCCACGGTCGCCTGACGTCCGCCAAATCCGCCGAAAGCCGAGCGGCCGCGGCCTCCGCCGAAAAACGCTTCAAAGAAATCGCTGAAGCCGGTCCCGCCGAATTCAAATTGAACGCCGCCGCCATCGCCGCCCCATTGATAATATCCACCTTCCGTCGGTTGAGGGCCCCATTGCGGGGGCGGTTGAAATCCGCCCGGTCGATTCCAATCTGCGCCGAGTTGATCGTATTTTTTTCGTTTCTCTGGGTCTCCTAATACTTCGTACGCTTCGTTGATTTCCTTAAATTTTTCTTCAGCGGCCTTCTTGTCCTTGGCGACGTCGGGATGATGTTTGCGCGCCAGCTTGCGAAAGGCGCTGCGAATCTCGTCTTCGCTGGCCGTCTTCGGCACGCCGAGTGTCTCGTAATAATCTCGGAATTGTACAGGCATTCCGTCTCAAGCTTGTGCCTCCGCTCGATTCGCGCAACTTTTTGAATAGTGCGTGAGCTGGGCAAATTCGTCGTGATCATTGGTGTGATCACCACGCTGGTAGGGTTGGTGATATGGGCTGGGTTTACTCCAAAATGGCTGGGACGATTGCCCGGCGACATTCGAATCGAGCGCGAACATTCTGTATTCTATTTTCCGATCGTCACCTGCGTCATTATTAGCATTCTACTTAGCTTGCTGTTGTCGATCTTCCGGCGCTGATGAAGATGTGATCTGTGAACAGTGATCGGTGATCAGTTTTCCGTTCACGGATCACAGATCACAGATGACTGACTACTCGTTACATTCATGAGCGTGCCACATCCTAAAGAGATCAAACTGGCCCGCCACGTTGCTCAACTGCTGCGCTGCCGTCGTTGCCCGCGCATGCAATCCACGCCGATCTCGGGCGGCGCAATCGTGAGCGATGTAATGGTCATAGGTCAGGCCCCCGGTCCACGGGAGCCGGTGTTGCAAAGACCGTTTGCGCACACAGCTGGTAAGACTCTTTTTCGGTGGTTCGAAGAATTCTGTGGGATGAATGAGGCTGCCGTCCGTTCCAAAATTTATTTCGCAGCGGTCTGTCGCTGTTTTCCCGGAAAAAATTCTGGCGGCACTGATCGCGTTCCGTCTCCGGACGAAATTCGCAACTGCTCTTCCTGGATGGATAGTGAGATCGAAATTCTGCGGCCGTCTCTCATCATTCCCGTCGGCCGGCTGGCTATCACGCAATTCATCGATTGCGCGAAGTTGGAAAAAGTAATCGGCCGCAAATTTCGCGTTGAGCGTGCCGGGCACCACTTCGATGTAATTCCGCTTCCGCATCCCTCCGGAGCCTCGCCCTGGCACAAGGTTGCGCCGGGAAAAGAATTGCTCGGACGCGCGCTGAAACTGATCGCACATCATTCAGCTGTTGCGACGAAAGCGGCGAGCAAGCGTTAGACGATTGCAGAGACTCATTAGGGCTGATTTAGTGCGTGAACCGGAAAGTATGGCCGCACATCGAAAGCCCAACTTGGTTCTTTTTCTGCCGGACCAACAGAGAGCTGACACTATCGCTTGCTACGGAGGCGTAAAAGTTCATGCGCCGAATCTCAACAAGCTTGCGTCTGAATCGGTGATTTTCGAGCGAACGTACGTCACACATCCGGTTTGCACTCCCTCGCGCTCTTCGCTCATGACGGGCACCTGGCCGCACACGAACGGATGCACAAGAAACAGCGTCCCACTTGATCGCCGGTTTCGTGTTTTCCCTGAGCTCATGGAGGACAGGAATTATCGCGCCGCGTACATCGGCAAATGGCATCTGGGCGAGGAAGGACCAATTGGACGAGGCTTCGACGAATGGATTTCTACTGACGACCACGGTGACTACACGAGTTTCCTCATTTCACAGAGCATCATACCCGACAAACAGAACGGACGATTCTCAGAGCTAGCCATTAGCAATCTGCCGATCGAACTATCACGGCCAAAGTTCCTCGAGAAAAGCGCATGCGAATTCATCGAAAAACATCAACGCGAACCTTTCATTCTCGTTGTTGGTTTTGTAGAGCCGCACTCGCCGTACAACGGTCCTCTTAACGATGAACATCCGCTCGATCAAATTGAACTCGACGCAACGGCTACGCTTCCCCTGAGCGAAGATATTCCGCTGCGTTATCGTTTGATGCGGGAATGGCAGCAAGCGGAAGCGGTTCTCGATCGGGAACGATTACCCACTCAATTGTTTTTTGGCGTCACTCCTGAGGAATATCGGAGTATTAAGCAGCGTTATCTCGGCTTGGTTACGCTGGTGGATCAAAGCATTGGCGCCATTCTCGCCTGCCTCGAACGAGTCGGTCTGGCTGACAACACTATTATCGTGCACACGAGCGACCACGGCGACAGCCTGGGCGCTCATCACTTGTTCGGGAAAGAAACAATGTTCGAAGAAGCCACACGTGTTCCTTTACTGGTTCGGCTACCTGGCCAGACAGCGAGCAAAACGATTAAGCATCCAGTTAGTCACATCGATTTTGTGCCAACGTTGCTTGATCTTCTCGGCCAACCAAACAATCCCCAGTGCGCCGGTAAAAGTCTGCTGCCGTTAATTACCGAAGAAGCAGCGCCGCGCCAGAACGTATTTCTGGAGTGGGCGCCAAACCGGACGAAGGTCAAAAAGGGCACCAAGCTAGCTCGGCGACGGTTGGTCAAGCGTGCCGTCGAGGAATCTACTCGGACGATTGTCACTTCAGATGGTTGGAAGCTTTGTTTGCGCGACAAGGATCTGAATGAGCTATACAACCTGAACGACGATCCGCTGGAGACGCGCAATCTTTATGAAGACCAACAATGCGCGTCAGTGATTTCTCGTCTAGCCGATCAGATTCATCGCTGGCAGGAATCCACAAACGATAAGCTCAAAGTGTGACTAAGCGGCGCGTCAACGACGGATACAACGGCCTTGCGGATCATTCGAATTGGGACGCTGGTCCACGACTCGACGATAGCCGCTTAGAATAAAGTCTGACTCCGCACGCGATTTCGGAGTTTGGTTCAAAGAAAAAGAATAAACAAACCAGCGATCATCAGCGAAAGCATCCAGAACAAATCGATGTTGAACCAGGCGTGTCGCAACAAGCCCACACCCAGCTTTTCATAAACCAACATTGCTACCGCGCCAGTTGCCAGAAGATAGCCAAAGGTGTGGACGACGACTGAACCACTCAGCAGAGATGGTGAACTGACATTGCCGAATCCAAAACCGGACATCGAATGCATGTGTGAGCCCATTGCACCCGCAGCTGTTCCGAGCGGCGCGTCCACTGGTTTGAGAAATAATGGGATAAGCATCAATCCTGCGCCGTGTGCTGATGCCATGATAAACGACCAAAGAGTCAAATCGCCAAAACCCACTCGCATGCCCACCCAGTTGGGGTGACGCGACCGGAAAAGACGGTATAATCCAAACGCAAACAGAATGGCCGCGGCGGAAAATTTCAGGGCTGAATGCGGCAGGCTGATTCGAGCCACCAGAACAGCGCCAATGATAATCCCAATGGAAAGCGCGTGGCCCAGTGCGATCGGCAGCAACGCCCGAAGCACCGCTGCGCGTTTCCGTTCCTGCAGCCCAAGCGCCACAGCGAAGAGCCATCCCATGGCTGGGTTTAAACCGTGAAAAAGTCCGAGCGCAAATACCACCAGCCAGGGCCAGAGGTCGCTCACGGAAAACAATACGAATCGCTCGACGAATCGCCTCCTTCGAGGCGGATCTGATGAATACGATAATCGCTGTTCTCAACGAAAAAGTTTTCGTCAAAACTCATGCCGCCTTGCGGGTCGGCTTCAAGCTTGACCATCCAGCTGCCTACGCCGTCAGGATAGAATTGCTCATCCCACGCGGCATAAAGCGAATTGGTAAAATAGATCCGTTTGCCATCGCGGCTCACTTCCACCATTTGGGGACCACCAGCTAGCTGTTGGTTCGGATTCTTTGGGTGCGGAGTACGATTGACGATTCCGCCAATGCGCACTGAACCGGTCTTCTTCGGACTGAATGGATCGGACACGTCATATTGAATGAACTCACCTGTTCCCCAGCAGGAGACGTACAGAAATTTGTCGTCGAGCGACAAATTGATGTCCGTCACCAGTGGTGGCACCGCTTTAAAATCTTTGAGCATCGGCGGCAATTTTTCTGGGTCGGCTGGCTCCGCTGGGATTTCGATCACTTTCTTTAAATCCCACGCTCCATTGTTGCGGTGCCAAAGCCAGACTGATGCAGACAAATCCTTGAGCGAAACAACGACGCCGACGAAGCCGTACGCCTTCGTCGGGTCGTGCGCGGGACGCATCTCGAGGACCATTTGTTGTTCGTTCCCTAAATCGAGGGCTTGCAAATGCCGGCGTCGACGCAAATCCCAGACATGCATTTGATGTCCATATTTGCTGCTGAGGAGGAGGTCCGGTTGCAATCCGTTTTCGATCATATTCGGCGTGCCCCATTCGCTACTCAGCAGCGTGTCGAACCCCAGATGCCACCAGAAATCGTAATGCAAAAATTGTGGGCCCCGACTCATCTCCCACTGACCAAGGATTTCGAACGTCTCACAATCGAGCATGAAAATACCCCCAGGGCCTTCGCCATTGGGTGCTCCAAGCGCGCTAACGTAAATGCCTTCCGGCCCGCAATGAATCGTGTGCGGACGCGAATAGTTAGCGCGCGCAAAAACCTCCTCCGGTTCGATCACCTTAACGATCTTCGGTTTTCGCGCGTTCGGCTTGATGTCGATGATATGAATACGCGAGGAGCGCAGCCCGGGCACGACCAAGTAACGGCGTTCGACGTGTGGATGCGGCGCATACGGGCAAAGTGCCGAGCTGCACGCGTTCCAGCCAAAATGATGCAGTTCATCACCAAATTCTGGCATTTTAACCTCGCCGACCTGGCGGCCATAGGTACGCGAGTCCGGATCAACGTCGACTACCAAAAGTGCGTCGTTAAATCGGCTTCCGGGCGGATTAAGAGCTGCTACGAACGCATATTTCTCTGGTGGCCCCCGCATGGCTAGCCGCGGTGAGGGGTAAAACGTCGGGTCTGGCTTTAAGAGCGGCATAAGACCTTTCCGCTTGGACTGAATCGTGGATACGGCTTCAAATGCGAAAGTTCAAGGACCAATCCCCAAAAACGCTACATTTCCGTTTGTGACATAGTACGTGCCGCCATCCCGCATCTCGCGGACGGCTACCCGTCAAAAGCGATAGCCGTGCAATTCGATTTCCTTTGCAAACGCTTTTTCCACGACTCGCCGTTGGCCATCATTGAATACCTGCTGATACGGTCGGCGATCACTCCGATATTCTGATTTTGCTGCGACGCCGAGTGTTCCATCAAAAGGAATGTTCAATCGCGCGAAGACTTCGCTGAGCTCGGCGGTCAGGTTCTCATAGCGCAGAATGCGATTCACGATGATTTTTTTTCCTGAGCGATCAGTGTACCGGAAATAATTAATCGGGAATCTGCCACGAGCGAGATACTCATCCAGCGAAAGTGAACCGCTCTCGCGAGCCGCGTGCATGTGGTAATGTGACAAGACTTTGTCCCATGGATTTCGTTCCACGCAGAACTTGAAGTACCTGTCCCAGATGTCGCAAGGAACCCGGTGGCGAACCTCAAATGCCGGCATGTGACGGTAAAATTTCTCGCGGCTGACGATGGAATGCTGCAGTGCAGAGAGGAACTTGCCCGGTCTCTCTGCAATTTCAGGAATAGGGTTAATAAATCCCTCATAATTGCGCGGTCGATGACCTTCGATTGGGGGCTCGATCGGGGTCAGGATGTCGGTGGCACCGCAGTGGTTTGAAAGAAAGACTTCAATACTCGTGCCCGCCGTCTTCGCGGTCTTAATGAAAATGAATTTGTATTTGTGCGATAGGATCATCGAGCCGAGACAGCTTTCCGAGCAACAGGTCGCACGACCGGTCAAAAACCGCCAACACTCGCGCAATCAAACGATGCACTGTAAATTTGGAAGACCCGGCGCTGATGATTTCTTTTCAGAAACGTTTTCTCTTCGTTCACGTTCCAAAGACAGCTGGTAATTCAATTCAGAGCGTTCTCCGGGATTACTCGGAGGATGAGCTGGTGGCATTACGCGGAGAACAGGACGGGGTCGAGCGCTTCGGGCTGCGCAATCCCAAGTACAAAATTAAAAAACATTCAACGTTGGCTGAGTATCGCGAAGCCCTCGGAAATGAGCAGTTTGGCAGCCTCTACAAATTCACCTGTGTGCGAAACCCGTGGGACCGGATGGTGTCGTATTATTTCACGCCGACGCAAAGTCCGGAAACTTGGAATCGGAAGAAATTCCGGGGAATTATTTCCAAAGCTGTATCGGTCGCAGACTATCTCCGGCTGGGTCCGGGTGAAGAAGATCCTTTTGCCAATATCGACTGCATCATGCGCTTCGAGAATCTCGCGGGCGATTTTCGCACCGTCTGCGCGGCCCTAGATATTTCGCCGACGACCTTGCCGCAATATAACCGCTCCAACCGCGAACATTATTCGAAATATTACGATGACGAACTTCGCGAATTAGTGCGCGAGCGGTTCGCCGCGGAGATCGAGCATTTTGGCTATGCGTTCGAGCAGAGATAAGAGCTACAATTTTCCGAGCGTCACGTATTCCCCGTCCGGATGGCGAAACCATTCGGGTAATTCAATCCCTGCCGCGATCATGCTTTCGTAGCAATTTTGCGTGATCACACCCCGCCGGGTGCTTTCTCCAAACACCGCGAAATTTTCCCTGGTCACAAATAGCCGGTGCTCGGGCAACTTTGGGACATCGTTTTTCAGTTCATCCATCGCTTTTGCGCTGGGAATGTGGTCCGGCAAATGGGTGAAGAGGTACCGAAGCACTTTCGCGCGCAGGATTTGATGAATCCATATTTGGAACCAAGCTTTTCGCTCGAGGTAAACATCGCCAAATGGGTTCTTAATCTTGCGCGGGTAGAGGGTCAGCCTGGGCTTATCCAGCGTCGCCCTGCACCTGCAGAATAAAAGACCGTCTACTTCGGGCGAGCGCATGGCGTGAGAGATCAGGCCAGCGATTTTATCGGTGACGAGTTGGATGGGGTATTTGTCATCCACGCACCAATAAATCCATTCTTCATCGTCGATCTCCGTCAGCAAATGCAAGACAGTCCCCTTAATATCCGAGGGCGCCGTGAGATACTTGACCCGTTCGGTGTCGACTCCGCCAAGCTCCTGGTAAGGAACATGAAAGACGAACGGATGATCCGGCCATAACCGGTCATATTGAAAAATCATGTGCTCTGTAATCGCTCGATAGCGGTCGCATGTGAGCACGATCGCTTTTATTTTATCCGGCAAATTCATAGTCAAACCGCTCTATATCGATCTTGAACTTGTTTGCGATGATGTCCCTGGTTCGCGGCGTGTAATATTCAGTGTAATGCCGCGTACGCGGGTTGGCTCTTTGATGAGGCAAGGTTTCGCTCACGCCCAGCTTCTTCGCCACAAAAGCCCAGTCCTCGTCGAGTCGTTCAAATTTCCCAATGAAATCGGCAAGCACATTTCCATTGGGATCGACGAACCAATCCAACTGGTAGCGGTGAGGGGATGAGTGAATGCAGGTGGCGCTGCTGTATTGAATCCAATCGACAAATTCGTCGAACGTCATTTTATCTCTGAGTTGTAACGCCTCGGTGCGCTCGTAAAGAGAAACCACGCGGTCCCATGGATTGCGAACGAATCCGAATTTGAAGTAGGTCTCGAATTGCTTCCGTCCAATTTCTCTTCGGCGCTCTTCCGGAAGCAACAAGTACAAAGAAGCCAGAAGCCGATTTTTTCTTTCGCCGTAGCGCGTCCAATACGTTTCCATCTGGTTTTTGATCTGCCACAGATTCAGATGTGGTTTCCAAGCCTTGCCCAGAATGGCGCGGACGCTGGTCGAGCCTGTCTTAGGCACCTCTACGAAAATGCACTTGTACTCATGAGAGATCATGGCCGACGGCGTGTCATTGTACATTGAAAAATCTCGCAGGCATTAGAAAGTGATGGTCCGCGGAGGGTCGGTAGCTCAATCGGTAGAGCAGCGCCCTTTTAAGGCGTTGGTTCCGGGTTCGAGTCCCGGCCGACCCATGCTGTTCTAGCCACGTCTCTGAGAGGTACGGACGGACGCAGCCCACAGGGTTGCCGCTACAGAAGATGGGACGCGTCGAAGTTCCGACGCTCTCAATTAATTCGTGTTTATTCGTGTCTATTCGTGGTTAAAGCAGTAACCAGATCGCGGAGCGAATTCTTTGGTCTATCCAATTCAAAGATCGACAAACCGGCCTCACTTGCGGCCGCACAATCACGTTCCGGATCGTCGCCGACGTGAAGGACCTCATTGGGTTTCAGGTAGATCAGCTTCAACGCGCGCCGATAAATTTCCGGATCCGGTTTGTCCGCGCCTATCTCGCTGGAAATGAAAATGTGGGCAAAAAACTTCGAGATTCCGAGGTGCTGGAGAATGAACCGCAAACGCCCATCGAAATTTGAGATTACCGCGAGCTGAAAACGCGGTCGCAATTGCTCTAGGACGCCGGGAACTTCCGGGTAAAGTTCCCAGACACCGGATGCCGCAAAATGTTCGTAGGCGATTTCGAAGAAATTATCCCGATCCAATTCACTCAATGACGGCGCGACCTGGTCGAGAACAAGATTGACAAGTTCGCGCCACCAACCTTTATCATCATTCTCACGCGGGCCGAGGATCGCAGCGCGGCGCGGCATTTTCTTCCAAGCTGAATAAAAGGCGCCATCGAGCTGATGCACATCGAGCGTAAGCCCCACTTCACCGCCCACGAGTGCATAGTGTTGGCCGACTGTTCCGCTCAAATGAAACAATGTTCCGGCTGCATCGAAAAAGATCGCTTTCAGCGGTTTCTCTTTGTTGTTCGGGGTCATGAATGCGCTGCCTCGATGGAAGGTTGTTTTGACGCTAATTGCAACTTTCGCCCGATCTGGCGTATTAAACCGTTAATTTTCCTTTGCGAAAATTGGTCGACTGGCGTTGCATTGTGTTCGGGCTATGAACGTCATTGACGAGCGGCTGGCCTTGCCGACGTGGACGCAATCAACCGGCGAGGAATTGGCGAACAGTATCAGCCATGGGATCGGACTCGTGGGTGCGATCGTCGGCACGCCGGTTCTGCTCCTGGCGGCCTTTCATCATGGCAGTACCTCTTTTCTTATCGGTACGATCGTTTTCACTATAACAATGTTGCTGCTGTATTTGGGATCGACGCTCTACCACGCCTGGCCGCAAACGCGGGTAAAATCTACCCTGCAAGTGCTGGATCATTCCGCCATTTTTTTGTTAATAGCGGGTACGTACACTCCGTTAGCGCTGGGTCCGCTTCGCGACGCAGGAGGCGCGACCATTCTTGGAACCGTCTGGACGCTGGCGATTCTCGGCGTGCTCATGAAAGCGACCCGCGGAGCTTCGCGGCATCGAACGCTAGCGCTGTTTCTTTATCTGGGAATGGGCTGGCTGGCTCTTATTTTCATCCGGCCGCTTGCGCTAGCGGTTCCGCTCTCGGTGCTGCTCTGGCTTCTCGCTGGTGGAATCGCTTACACGACAGGCATCTTGTTTTATGTGAGGAAAGGCGCGCGCTATTCTCATTTTGTCTGGCACCTGTTTGTTCTTACGGGCACGGGCTGTCATTTTGCAGCCGTGCTGACCTGCACGCTCTGACGCATAACTTCTGTCACAGTTAGGCAGAGCGCTGCGCATATCGATTGGACAAGTTTGCCCGCGCGTCGGATTAATTGGCATGCTGCCGGTTGAGCATAACGATCCAATCAACGCGAAGATTCTCGCGATTTCAGAGGACAAGATCGAGGGATTCGTGCATGAGCCGTTCGATGAAATTGCGCGGCGCTCGGGCGTGGATGCTGACGTGGTCATGGCGCGGATTGCCGCGATGTTGCGTGCGGGCACTATCCGGCGCGTCCGGCAGACTTTGCTTGCGACGAACCTGGCTGAGGGCGCCTTGGTGGCGTGGAAAGTTCCCGAGGACGAGATCGACGCCGCCTTCGACTGGATGTTTCGGCAAGATCCTTTTTCGGGCCATGTCGTGTTGCGCTCCACGGACACGATCAGCACCGGATCGGATTACAAACTTTGGACTACCGTAAAGGTGCCTCGGGGATTTTCATTGGAAGCGCATTGCGAGCTCCTAGCGAAAAAAGTCGGGGCCGAGCGTTTTCGCCTTATGCCGGCGAAAGGAATTTTCACTCTGGGAGTGGGACACGTTCGTCGGAAGACGATTGAGCCGGGCAGTAAGGCGGATAAGCCGGCAAGAATGAATCCGGTGCAGATGGTCAATCTGAATGAAGGCGAATGGGATGTGCTGCTCGCACTCAAGCGCGAATTCGCTCCGGAAGAGATCAGGCCTTCGCCGTGGGTCGCACGCGCCAAGGAAGCTGGCGTCTCAGGGGAACAATTCTTTCGCATAGCGGAGGAATTGAATGCTCGAAAAATCATCGGACGTTTTTCAACTTTCCTGGAACACGTCAAGCCGTCGGCGGGCGGAGTGCGGGTCACCCGGTTCAACGCATTGTTTCATTGGGCGGTGCCGCACGGTCGCGAAATCGAGGCTGGCGGCGAAGTCGGCCGTCACCACATTCTGACGCATTGCTACTGGCGCGAAGCCGGGCCGGAATTCAAAAACGTCAACATTATGGCGGTGGCGCACGGCACTGATAAACAACTACTGCTCGATCACAAAGCAGCTATTGATCGGCATCTTCGCGCATGCAGCATTCCAGTTTCGTATACAAATGTTTTCTGGGGTGGACGCAGCGAGATTAAGCCGTCGGAAATTTCGCCGCACATCTATCGCGACTGGCTCGCGCATCAGTCAAAAAGTTGAAAGGTTAAAAAGTTATCCGCTTCCGGCGGCTTACAAAGGCGAATCCCGCCGTACGGCCTTTTAACTCTTACCGAACAATTCGCGATAAGTCCGATCGAGCTTCCGTAAGAGCGCGATAGCAAATTTTTGGCGATCGACTTGTTTGCCAAGTGCCATTGCGAGGGAAATTGCCCTGCTTTGCAGCTCCTTCGGAAAATCTTCGCGGGATTGATTCACATTGACCCCGATCCCGGCGATGGCCAGATGAGGCGCGTTTTTCTGCGCGCGCATCTCTACGAGCACGCCGGCGACTTTGCGCTCGTCGATTTGCACGTCGTTTGGAGGTTTAATTCTGGGTGTGAGAGGAAATTCGTTTTGGATTGCACTGGAAATGGCTTCGGCCGCCCAGGCTGTGAGGTGCGCTGAACTTGCAAGGTCGATCTCTGGTCGCAAAAGTATCGAGAACCAAAGTCCTTTGCCTGCTGCCGATTCCCATCGATTGCCGCGCTGACCGCGCCCAGTAGTTTGATGTTCGGAGAAGAGAACCAGCCCCTCGTTTGAATCTGCAGTCGCGACTTTCAAAATCGCATCGTTTGTCGAGTCGGTTTGCTCAAGCACAATGATCTTCCTGCCGATGCGGGCGCTGCCGAGGTTAGCCTGCAATTCGCTACCGACCAGCCGGTCTAACATCTCAGCTGGGAACCTGGGTCATTTCCAGCCCAATATCGATCGCGCGCGCCGCGTTCGTTAGGCCACCGATGGAAATGTAATCGACTCCGGTTGCTGCGATGCGCTTCACGTTTTTCAGTGTAATTCCCCCGCTTGCTTCGAACTGGACATGGTCCTTCCTCAGAGCGAGCGCCTCTCGAATCTGGGCCGGCACCATGTTGTCCAGAAGGATCACATCTATGCCGTCAATTTCGGCAAAAGCGCGCGCTTGCTCCAGATCATCGACCTCGACTTCAATACGCATGTTTGGTCGCTCCTGACGAAGCTGCTGAATTCGATCGGCAAAACTGGAAAGCCCTCGGAGCGTGGCCAGGTGATTGTCTTTTACGAGCACCATGTCGTACAAGCCAAAGCGATGATTAACACCACCTCCTGCAACCACCGCAGCCTTTTCCAATGCGCGGAGCCCGGGCGTGGTTTTGCGTGTGTCCAGGATCTTGGCCGGATGGTTTCCAACGGCATCGACAAATTGGCGCGTAAGGGTCGCGATGCCGCAGAGATGTTGCAGAAAGTTCAGCGCGACACGTTCCGCTTTCAGAATCGAACGCGCCAGGCCGCGCACCTCTATAATAACATCGCCAGCGACGACTTCGTCGCCATCGGGCCGAGTAATCTGGATGTCTATTGATGGATCAACCTGCCGAAAAACTTCCCCCGCGGCTCCGACTCCGGCAACGATGGCTTTTTCACGCGCAGTGATGCGTCCCGTCGCGTGAAGTGTATCCGGCACGAAAAAATCAGTCGTAATATCACCCTCACCGATATCTTCTCTGAGAGCTGCGGTAATCGGATCGTAATGGTCTGTCTTCATCGAAATTTGGTGAGCACTGCCTCGGCGAAATGCACCGTCCGGATTCAAAAATTTCCGGGAAGCGAAGGACGATAAGCTCGAAACCGGAGCACGTCTATCAAGCGCGCACCAACAGGAAGCTTCCAGCAGGAGAGCTGCTTAAATGTACAGAAAAAGATTCGGGCAGCGCACGCTAAGGAGAAACAACGAATATAAGAAACGTGCCACCACCCGAATCGCCTTAACCTATTAAATTTGACAGTTGCTAGCGGCACGCGTTCAACTTTTTTACGAAAAATCCGTGTCTGAGTGTTAAGTATTGGAGGTCAGGCAATTACAGAACGCCAATATTCCACCCAGCACTACAAGAGATTCCTCTGGGCATCGCTCCCTATTCGCGCTGCTTCGTCGCGAATCTCTTGAAGCAAGGATTTGAATTCGCACTGTTCCAGCCGCCGGATCAGATTGGGATAATCGGGCTCGATTCGGAGCTCATCGATCGGTACGGGCAGTTCCAGATCGCAATCCAGATCGACCATTTTTCGATTTTCCAAAATTTGGTCGCGGGAGTTGATAAGTTTCTCGCGAGTTCGCGCGCTTTTCACCTTATCGATATTGGCCAATAACGACTCGATTCCACCGAATTCACTAATTAAGGCGGCGGCGGTTTTGCGGCCCAATCCGACTCCAGGGATGTTGTCGACTGAATCGCCGGCCAACGCGAGGACATCGCCGATAAGGTTTGGCGGAACCTCCCATTTTGCGGAGACCCGATCCTCGCCTAGCAAAGCGAATGCGTCCTTGGGCGACGCGAGCTCTGTCTTCGCGGTTGTATATACCTTAACGCATGGGCCAACGAGCTGATACAAATCCTTGTCATTGGTCGCGAGTACAACTTCCATTTCAGCTCTCTTACAGGCGGCGATGGCGTAACAGCCCATCAGATCGTCAGCCTCGGTGTTTGGTAGGGAAATATTTCGGAAACCCAGCAAAGGGGTGAGGTCTTGGATAAAATCGAGCTGCGGAACCATCGGCTTGGGCATTTCTTTGCGCGTCTCCTTGTAAGCAGGTTGCAGCTTCACCCGGCGCTCGGGCATTCCTTCGTCCCAGAAAACTGCGCCTAATTCCGGCTGCAGATGTTTGACCATCAACCGCAATGTTTTTGTGAACCCGAAGATGGCATTGGTCGGTTCACCCTTGGAATTCGAGAGATTCGGGATAGCAAAAAACGAGCGATAAACGTAATAGTGACCGTCGATAAGCAGGAGTTTCATCGCAAAAGGCTGATACTGGATTCTGAATGCATGATACCGGATGATCAAGGCGTGACCGAAGAGTGGATTCTGCGTGTTGATGGCAGGGAATACGGCCCGGCCAATATCGAGACGCTGCGTGAGTGGAAGGCCGAAGGCCGAGTTCTCCCGGCAAACGAAGCCCGCCGCGCGGATGCCGAGCTTTGGAGTTTAGCCGCGGAAATTCCCGGGCTGTTCAATGTAGAGGCGCTCCCTACCTTCAGCGCCCCGCGATTGATCCATTCGACAAGTTCAGGGCAGGCGCCGCCGCCACTACCGCCTCGCGGCTTCGAAGAGATTTTGACCGGGACGTTTCGAATATATGCAACAGGTTTTCTTCAATTCTTTTCCCTTACACTTCTGGTAGTTTTGCCTTCGGTCTGCGCGCAGCTGACGGCCATATGGATGCAGACCGGGCGGGCGTCGGATGCTGATCCACGCGTTCTCGCTGCGGGGGGCTTTGCTTTTTTGATGTTCATTTTCTCGATGGCGATGTGGCCTGTTTACGTGGCGGGCATTCAAATCATTACCACTGAAATTGCTGCCGGGCGGCGCATCGGATTTTTCGCTGCCCTCAATGACGCCGTTCGGTTCTGGCCGCGCATCGCGGCGCTGTGCATCTTCGTCTATGGCGTTTTCTTCTTGCTGATCGTATTTGCCTTCCTGATCGCAGCTATGATTGTCGGCGGCGCCTCTTCGGTGTTCGTGATCCTTCTCGCGCTAGCTTTGCTAGGCGTGCAGGTTTGGATGTTCGGTCGCTTTTTCGTGAACGTTCTTTTCTGGCAGCAATTTGCCGTTCTCGAAAACGCAGGAGTCATCGACTCGTTGCGCGAAAGTCGAAATCTAGCGCGCAGCGGCAGCGAGCTTCCGTGGTTTCAACGTCCGTTGTGGCGCGGCGTCTTTATTGCGTCTCTCTGGTTTGCGTTGGTGTTGGCGATCGCGCTCGTCTCGGAGTGGACGACGCTTCAGCATTCTCTCAATGAATTGATGACGATACAGGATCCGCAGACGCTTCTGCAAAAACTGACTGAAGCCCAACAGGCACACGGTTTTGACGTTTTAAGTTTCGGCCTTGGAATTGTGCAAAAAATTCTTCAGCCGCTGATCGGGATTGCGTTCGTCCTACTCTACTTTGATAGCCGAAAGGAGCGCTAGAATTTGGCACTTCACGGAGCGGCGCGGCTCACGTTGCACCAATTGGGCACGACGGGGATACGCTCAATCCACCTGTCGGCTCCGCAAGAGAAGCTGCGCAATCTTGCTGAAGTGACGGCCAATGTAAGCAAGATAAGTAATGAACGAAACGAGTTGAGAGCTGATCAACCAGATGTGACCACTGCGAGTAATGAAGAAATCAGGCCAGATCCAAATGGCGAGCGCGCAGGTGAGGTTGAGGAGAAAGAGTAAAGGAACCAGCACATAAATATTGAACAATTGGTCGGCTCTGGCTCGCCCGTAAAGAGCCCGATCCGCTTCGTTACGCGCTTCTACGATGCGGGCGTGAATGAGTCGCATGTCATAGATGAAAAGCAGCCACACAGCGGCCGCATAAGTGGCGCTCAGCTGGAACCACGCCAAAGGATTGTCCAGGCGGCTAAAAAGGATCGCTTCGCCCAGCGCGCAACCGATATAGAAAAAGTTATGCCCAAATTCCATCGGCCAACGAATCAGCGTGAGCGTGTGAATGATTGACCGTGACCAGAAGATAAAAATTACACACAAACCTGCGGCGACATAGAGAAACGAATCCCAATGCCGCATCGTGATAATCGTCCGAGCATTGTCGGTTAAGAAAAAAAGGGCAACCCCCTGGATAATGCTGGCGAGCGTAAGCTCAACATTGATGACGATCGAATCGAGCTCGCGGCGGCCTTCACTCTGTGGATTCACGATGCGACTCGTAACCGCTCGATGATTGGAATGTCAAGGTACTCGGAATGTTCGCGGCCTTTTGATTTGTTCCGAATCTTTTGTGCTTGGCGAATCGGCGAGGGCATCGTACTTAGAGTCATCTTGATATGGCGGCGAAAACCGAGCAAAAAACCAGCGAAGATAAAGTCACTGCAGCACGAAATAAGAATCTCGACCTGGCGATTCAACAGATCGCAAAAGACTACGGCGAAGGCGCGATCATGCGCCTCGGCGATGAGAAGATTGTCGATATCGATGTTATTCCTACTGGGAACATTTTGATCGATCGCGCGCTCGGTGTCGGTGGATTTCCAAGAGGCAGAGTCGTGGAGGTTTTTGGCCCGGAGTCCTCGGGAAAAACCACCTTAACATTAACGGTGATTGCGCAAGCGCAAAAACGTGGCGGACTTGCGGCCTTTATTGACGTCGAACATGCGCTGGATCCTGCATACGCAAAAAAGCTCGGCGTTGATCTTGACGATCTGCTGGTTTCTCAGCCGAGCTCGGGCGAGGAGGCGTTGCGAATTTGCGAGACGTTGGTGCGTTCCAACGCCCTCGATGTGATTGTCCTCGATTCCGTGGCAGCTCTCGTCACCAGAGCGGAGCTCGAGGGCGAGATAGGGGACACGACCGTTGGCGCGCAAGCACGCCTGATGAGTGCCGCGCTGCGTAAACTCACCTCGCTCATTTCAAAAGCGCGGACCTGTTGCGTTTTCACAAACCAAATCCGGGAAAAAATCGGTGTGATGTTTGGAAACCCGGAAACAACGCCCGGCGGAAAAGCATTGAAGTTTTATGCCAGCGTGCGCGTCGATATTCGCCGCATCGGAGCCATTAAGCAGACTGACGGTGTCGTTACTGGCAATCGGACCCGCATTAAGATTGTGAAAAACAAGGTTGCGCCGCCATTTACCGAAGCCGAGTTCGACATCATGTACAACGAGGGAATTTCATCGACCGGGGCGCTGCTCGATCTTGCGTTGGAAAAACAAGTCGTCGAAAAACGCGGTTCCTGGCTGAACTACAAGGGCACCCAGCTCGCCCAAGGGCGCGACGCCGCAAAGGAAGTTTTGAAAAACGACAAGGCGCTCTACGAAGAGATTGAATCGGCGGTCAAAGCCAGTCTCGACGAAGAAAAGAGCTAGGACGGAGCACAGCCGTCTTAGCTGTGGGGGCCCGCTGGCACCTTGCCTTCCGAGGATCGGCAATTATCTCACTCGGCGGCGTTAATCACGCCACAGGCGAACCTCGCACCCGAGTTGCCTGCCGGATCGGTTTTCAAGTCGTCCTCTTTTTCATGCACGATTACAGATTTTCCAATGATCGAATTTGG